>ENA-UOJB01000620-UOJB01000620.1-human-gut-metagenome-genome-assembly--contig:-C48-NODE-620-length-37383-cov-8.216299_pt1 | contig 37383 bp, 37 predicted proteins | sample MGYA00242338_ERZ723885 | MGnify/ENA metagenome assembly ERZ723885
GCTCTGCTCCGCCCGCTGGTACTGATCTCATCGGAAGAACGGGCGGAGCAGAGCCCCGCCCCTACAGGGTGCACCCCCATGCCTTCCCCGACTTGCGTTCTCATATCAAGTGGAACCATGGAGGGCTTTTTCTCACTTGTTCTGTTTTCTATACTGCCCCGGCGTGCAGCCGACGCTTGCTTTGAATACGCGGATGAATGACTGTGGGGAAGAGAAACCGGTCTGTTCCGCCACTGCGTTGACTGACAGCCCTCGTTCCAGCAGCTCGCGGGATCGTTGGACCCGGTAGCTGCGTAAATAATCGATAAAATTCAGATTGATGCTGGTTTTGAACAGCTTGCTCAGGTAGTTCGGATGGATCCCGAGTGCCTCTGCGACCGAGGCGAGCGAGAGCGTCGGATCGCTGTATTGCTCCTGCACCAGCTTTTTCGCGGCCAAAATGTACTTGTTCTGCGACTTCAGATAGCAGCCGCTGCACAGCTGGATGACCTGCCCCAGCAGCTCCCGGCAGTCCGCGTCCGGGATCGGCTCCGCCGTGCCCAGGCGCTGCGCCAGCTCGATCCCGGCCGCTTCCGCCTCTGAAACAGAAAACACAAGGAAGAGCTGGTGGATCCATGCAGCGATCAGATCATTGCGGTAAAGCCCTGGGTCCTCGCTGAGACGCTCCTGCAGGAACTGCAGCACTGTCTCCTGCGCCAGCGTCAGTTTGCCGCTGCGGATCTGCTCCGCGACTGCCTTCAGATGTGCCTGTGTCTTCTTTTCCGCCGGGAGATATGGGGCCGACGCATCCGTCGGCGGCTCTGCCTGCTGTGGAACGCGGCTGAGCTGCTCTGTGAGATAGTCATCGACCGAGTGCAGGTCAAGCAGCGAATAGCAGATGCAGCTGCAGACCGGTACGTCGGAGATCCGGCTTCTTTCAAGCGCGCTGCGCAGGCTGGCCGTGCAGCTTTCGTTGATACTGAGGACGGATTCGTCCGGGTGGACGATCAAAAACAGGTATGCGTTCGGTCCGTCGGCCAACAGATGCGTCCGCGCATCGTCCCAACCGATCTTTTGCACGAACCGCGGCAGCAGCGTCGTCAACTCATTGCGTGGTTCCTGTTGCTCCGGCAGCCGCAGCAGCAAAACGACGATCCGATCGTTGAACTGATACTGGAAGCCTAGGTCAGAGAGCAACGCCTGCGTCTCCGTCGGATCAAATGCGTCACCGTGCAGCAGGCGAGAGAAGGTCTGGTTAAGGATCTCCGGCCGCATCCGCGCGAGCATCGAGGCGTGCGAATTGGTCTGCTGCACCAGTTGCTCGCGGGCGTGGCACAGGAGCGCAAGCTCGTTCTCCGTCTGCTGCGGCAGTTCGACAGGTGTCTGCTGCAGGATCCCCTGTAGCGGTTGGATGACCTGTCGCTTGAAGAACAGATACACGAGGACCGCCAGCCCCAGTAGGCAGAGCAAAAATGGCAGGCTGGCCACCAGCGCGTTGCAGAAGATCTGCATGCCGGTCGCTGCGGGCGTTGTGTGATAGAACGTCCAGCCGGTCAGGGAGGAAACAGACTGGCAGATATGCTGTCCCTGCCCAGAGAGGACCGAGCGCTGCGTGCCGTCCGACAGAAGTGTCTGCAGTCGGTTAGACGTGTTTTCATAGATGACAGCACCGGCCGGATCCATGATATAGAGCGCGTTGCGCCCGGACTGCAGCGATTCAGGCAGGACAGAGAAGATCGTATTCAGATCCAGCTCAGCAAAAACCAGCGCTGGTGCGCTGCGCATAAGTTCATAGGTAATATAAAAATGAGAATCAAATGGGAACAGGAACCCAATTCGTCCATCCACGTCCAGCGTGTAAATAGCTGTTTCCTGGCTGGTGTAAGCCTGCACAGCAGCATAAAAGGGGGAGTTCTGCGCCGCTCGCGCCGCACTGTGCGCGGAGAGGATAACATTGGCGTCCGGGTAGTTACAGATAATAGTTGACAAGATCCGGGTTGTTCTCTGTCGATAAATAAATATAGTACGTCAGCTCCACCTCTGCCTGCAGATCACGTTCTGTGGCGGAGGCATATTTTTTCAGATCCGGATTGTTGATGAACTGCGCAATGGTGCTGCAGCAGCCGGATAGCTCCGCGTCGACGCTCTGCGCCGCGGCGGCAAGGGCGTCGTTCTGCTGCTGCAGCTGGAGCTCGGCGCGGTTTTTTTCACGCAGAACAAAGCTGGTGAGCAGAACCAGCGCGGCCGCCGCGATCCCCCAGCAGATACAGCCGCATGCTGAGCTTCAATACGCTCTGTTTTTTCAATTGTTTATTATATCAAAAACAAGGTCACGAGCAAGGAAATAAAAGGATATTTCGTGAGCACTTTTCTCAGAAATGAACAATTTCTAACTTGAATAGCGAAAATAATTCAAAGCAAGGAGAAACCAGAAATGAAAAAGATCCTCGCATTCTTATTGGCCGCTATGCTGCTGCTGTCCATTGTCGGCTGCGCAGCACAGACACAGTCCGATGCGCAGCCGGCTGCGGCAGAACCTGCAGCCGACACGTCTCAGCCAACGCAGGATAGCGTGTCTGCCGCCGACGGCGACACGGTCACCATCGGCTACTATCTCCCGCTGTCCGGCGCGAACGCGACCGATTCCCCGTATTACCTCAATGCCATCAACCTCGCCATCAAGAAGATCAATGCAGAGGGTGGCCTGAACGGCAAGCAAATCGTAACAGCTTCCTAGGATACGACCTCCTCCACCGAGGAAGCGGCCAAGGTCGCAACGAAGCTGGTGACGGTCAATAAGATCTCCATCTGTATCAGCAGCCCGATGTCCAGCGAGGTGCTTGCTTCGTCCAAGACGCTCAACGACGCAGGTGTGTTCACGATGGTTATGGGCATTTCCAGCGCGCTGCTCGATCCCGAAAGCTTTGAATATGGCTTCCGCGGCTCGTTCAATACGGACAACACTATCCCCGCCTGCCTGAACATGATCGATACGCTGGGCGCTAAGAGCGTGGCGATCCTCTTCAGCCAGGGCGACACTTCCATCACCAACGCCACCCAGTTCCGCGATCAGAGCACCGAACTCGGTTATGACTGCACTGCCTTTGAGACCTTTGACCTCGGCGAGATGGACTACTCTGCCCAGTGCATCAATATCGTCTCCACGAATCCGGACTGCGTGTTCCTTGCAGTCGAGGGCGACTATATGGGTACCTGTGTCAAGCAGCTGCGTCAGTACGGCTTTGAAGGTACGATCATCAGCCGCGAGGAGCTTTCCATCCCGCAGCAGGAGGTCGCCGGTGACGCCATGAACGGCTATGCTTTCCCGTCCCTGTACGTATCCTGGCCGTCTCTGGAAGAGGCCAAGCCGAACGTCAACGAGCAGATGTATAGCTATCTCGAGAGCTACTACAACGAATATGGTGAGCTGCCCGCCTCCATCTGGGCTTATGAGGTCTGGGACGCTATGATAACGCTGCAGCAGGCCGCAAAGCTTGCCGGCTCCAATGACCCCGCAGCGCTGCGCGACGCGATGAACCAGCTGACCTATACCGGCATCGGCGGCACTATCGACTACACCGGCGGCCGGCATGAGAGCTACTCCGCAGACGCTTTCAACGTGTTTATCTACGAGGACGGCAAGGTCGTCAGCTTCGCCAAGTAAGCGTTTTGCCTCATATTCCCTCCGGCAACCGGCTATCTGTGTGCCGGAGGGATTTTTTACGCCTTTTTCCGCGGATCCAAGCGATTGGAACCGGTTTACCTATGATCTGACCCCAAGAGAAGGAGGATACCCATGCTGAAATTTCTGACACTTTGTATTTCCGGCGTCATGCTCGGCTGCATCTACGGCCTGATCGCGCTGGGATACGGCCTTATCTACAAGGCCTCCGGCCTGATGAGCTTCGTTCAGGGCGACATGCTGACGCTCGGTGCGTTCCTCGGCCTGACGTTTTATTCCATCCTCGGCCTGACGTACTGGCTTTCGCTGCTGCTTACAATGCTCTGCGCATTTGCCTTCGGCATGCTGCTGGAAAAAGGCGTCATCCGCCGCCTGCTCAATAAAAAGGTCATGCCGATCTATGTTGTGCTGGCCACGATCGCAATTTCCTATATCCTGCAGAATGGCTCCCAGCTGATCTGGGGCACCTGGACGCTGAACTTCCCGTCCGTGTTCAAGGCGTCGACCGTCAAGCTGTTCGGCCTACTGGCGGTACAGCCGGAGGTCATCCTATGCCTGATCCTGTCCATGGTCAGCATGGTCGTGCTGCACCTGTTCATGAACAAGACCAAGCTCGGCACCGCCATGCGCGCGTCTTCCATGACTCCATGGCCGCGGAATCCTGCGGCATCAACGTTTCCCTGACGACCGGCATCACCTGGGGCGTTTCCGCCATGCTGGCCGCAATGGCCGGTATCCTCATCGGGCCGATGTACGGTGTGTATTCTTCCCTCGGAGCCAATCTCGGCAACAAGGGCTTTGCTGGCGCGATCGCCGGCGGCTATGGAAATATGTATGGCGCCATCGTCGGCGGTATCCTGCTGGGTCTGCTCGAGATCCTGGTCAGCGGCTATGTGTCCTCGGCCTATAAAAACCTGATCGCGTACGTCGCGCTGCTGCTGTTCCTGTGCATCAAGCCGACAGGCCTGTTCAACGAGCGCGCCATCCAGGACGTCTGACGCGGGAGGGAGGAAATCATGAAGCAGATCCGTCAACTTAGTAAAAAAGGTGTTTTGCCCATGCTGGCAATCGCCATTCTATATCCGCTCATAATGGGTGCGTTCCATCAGAGCTACCTGATCCTGCTTGGCAGCTACGCGATGCTCTATATCATTGTTGTCTCCGGCATCGATGTCCTGTTCGGCTACAGCGGCCAGATCACGATGGGCCACGCAGGCTTCTACGCCATCGGCGCCTACGGCACGGCTATCATCCACAATTATCTGAATCTGCCGCCGATGCTCTCCATCCTCTCGCATCTGGTCGGCTATGTCAGCCCGGATACCTTTGTACGCAAGCAGTCGGTCATGTTTGTGACGATGCTGCTCTTTGGTGGCTCGGCCTTGCGCCGATCATCATCCGCGAGATCTTTGAGTCGATCAAGCGCATCAACGCCAAGGGCACGACGATCCTCTTCGTCGAGCAGAACGCCAGGATCGCGCTGGCAACTGCGCAGCGCGGCTACGTCCTGCAGACCGGTAAGATCGAGCTGACCGACACCTGCGAAAATCTCATTTCCAACGAAGAGGTACAGAGGATCTACCTCGGCACAAACTGACCGGCAGACGCCGGAGGGCAGGGAGGAACTATTTTATGGAGGATAAACGGGAATTTCTTGAAACAAAGGCCAGGCAGGCGCGCGAGCTTGTGCTGACGGCGATCGCGTCGTTTGGCAACGGCCATGTCGGCGGCTCCATGTCGATCATGGACGCGCTCGCGGTTTTGTTCTATGACGCCATGCGCCTGGATGATCAGGACCCGGACTGGCCGCATCAGAAGCTGGATAATCTGACGGTCCTTCTGGATTGCAACAAGGGGCAGGTCGATGGCTTCGTCGCCGATATCGAGGCGGTCGCTCCGCACGAGCCCAAGTGGGAGGCATTCGGCTGGGATGTACAGCGCGTCGACGGGCATGACGTGCTGGCTGCCGCGGCGGCGATCGAAAAAGCAAAGACGGTCAGCGGCAAGCCGCAGCTGATCGTGCTTGATACGGTCAAGGGCAAGGGCTTTGTGCCGTTTGAAGGAAAGCCTTCTACCCACTCCATGGCCGTGTCCAAAGAACAGGCGGCCTATGCCATTGAAAAGCTGGGGGAGGGACATACGGTATGCTGAACGATCAGACTATGAAGGAAGTATACGCACCGTTTATCTCCATTGTGAGCGCGCCGCCGAGCTGCGTTACGCCACTCGGCAAAATGATCCTTGAGGCGGACGTTGACCTTACGGCAAGGCTTCTTTTCATGCAGAAGATGCACAAGACCCATCCCGGCACCGGCGCAGTCTGTACGGCAGCAGCCATCCGTATCCCCGGCAGCATCCCGCACCGGCTGCTGCGCCGCAGCGCCGATACACGGACGATCATTCACATCGGCCATCCGGCCGGGATCATGGACGTCGAGAGCGTCAGTCATATGGAGGCCGGAACTCCGGTCATAGACAAGCTTGCTTTTTACCGTACAGCCCGAACGATCATGGACGGACTGGTGTACGTTCCGTTCTGCCGCTTGGCGGACTGAACCCCTGCCTGCCCGGCGGTGAGATACCGGGCGGGCATTTTGAAGATCGGAGGATACCTTATGGGAAAAACAACATCCGAGAAGATCCTCGCCCGCGCGTCCGGGCAGGAAAGCGTCTCGGCGGGCGATATCATCTGGGCGAACGTCGACCGCGCGATGATGGATGACATCCTCGGCCCGCGCGTACAGATCGCGGAAAAGATCCAGGCGCTGGGCGGCAAGGTCTGGGATCCGGAGAAGGTCGTTATCATCTCCGACCACTACACCCCGCCCGCGAGCATCCAGCAGGCGGAGATCGTCAAATTCACGCGCGACTGGGCCAGGCAGTACGGCGTAGAGCAGTATTTTGAGTTTGCCGGACCCTGCCATCAGGTCATGGCGGAGACGGGCAATGTCCGTCCCGGCAGCGTTGTGCTGGGCACAGACTCGCATACCTGTATGGGCGGTGCACTCGGCGCATTTGCCACCGGCATCGGCTCAACGGAGATGCTTGGCGTGCTCGTCACAGGGCAGACCTGGCTGAAGGTGCCGGAGACCATCCGTGTTTTATGGCAGGGAGCGCTGCCCGCTGGCGTGATGGCCAAGGACATCTCGCTCAAGACCATCGGTATGATCGGCCACGCGGGTGCGACATACAAGGCCGTGGAATATGCCGGCGAGACGATCCGCGCCCTGTCCATGGACGAGCGCATGGCCATCGCAAATATGGCCGTTGAGATGGGAGCAAAGGTCGGCCTCATGCCGGTGGATGAAACAACGAAGGCGTATCTCGCCGCGCGCGGCATCACGAACTATCCCGTCGATGCCAGTGACCCGGACGCCGTATTCTGCGCGGAGCACAGCTTTGACGCCTCCGCGCTGGTCCCGCAGGTCGCCTGTCCGCATGGCGTCGATCAGGTGACGGAGGCCAAAACCGTCCGAGAGCCCATTCATCAGGCCTATCTCGGCTCCTGCACCGGCGGGCGCTTGAACGACATCCGGCAGGCCGCACAGCTGCTCAAGGGGAAGAAGATCGCCAAGGACGTACGGATGCTGGTCTCTCCGGCGTCGTGCGCCATCTGGAAGCAGGCCGATGAAGCGGGCTATCTCCGCACGCTCGCCGACGCGGGCGCGGTGATCCTTGCGCCGACCTGCGGTGTGTGCGTGGGGCTGCACAGCGGGCTTCTCGCCGCGGGCGAGACCTGCATCTCGTCGAGCAACCGCAACTTTATCGGCCGCATGGGCAGCAAGCAGAGCAGGATCTTCCTCGGCTCGCCGCTCACCGTCGCAGCCAGCGCCGCCACAGGCCGGATCACCGACCCGCGGACACTGCTGTAAGGAGGAAGACAATGGACATGATACTATCGGCAGGCTGATGGATGCGGTGAAAAGCGGCGTGGACGCCAATGAGGCGCTCAAAAAAGCGACGGGCAGCTATGGCCGCTTCCGGGAAGCCGTCAGCACCATCGATCCGAGAAAGGAGTGAACCATGACGCTTTTTCAGAATTACGACCAGCGCATCGGCGCTGTGGAGGCATTTTTAAATATGTATGGCATCTCGTCTCTGGGTGAGGCGGGAAAGATCTGCGCGGACGCCGGGATCGACGTCTTTTCAATCGTGCGCGGCGTGCAGCCTATCTGCTTTGACGATGCCTGCTATGCCTATCTCGTGGGCGCGGCTGCGGCGCTGAAAAGCAGTGCGAAGACGGCAGGGGAGATCGCCCTGATCCTTGGCGAAGGCCTGCAGAGCTTCTGCATTCCGGGTTCCGTCTCCTCCGAGCGGCAGATCGGTCTTGGGCACGGCAAACTGGCCTCAATGATCTTGTCAGAGAACGTCAAGTGCTTCTGCTTCCTGGCTGGTCACAAGTCGTTCGCCGCGGCCGAGGGCGCTCTCGGTATTGCCCGCAGTGCCAATCAGGCGCGGCAAACACCTATCCGTGTCATTCTCAACGGCATGGGCAAGGACGCGGCAGATAGCATCGCCCGTATCAACGGCTTTACCTATGTCAGAACACATTTTGACTTTGCGGAAAATAAGCTGTATATTGATGACGAGACACCGTATTCCACCGATGAGCGGGCAGATGTGCGCTGCTATGGCGCGTTTGAGCCGCGGGAGGGGATCGCCATCATGACGCATGAGCAGGTGGACGTATCCATTTCCGGCAACGCCACGCATATGATCCGCTTCCAGCATCCGGTGGCCGGCGCCTATAAAAAATACTGCAGCGACAACGGAAAACGCTATTTTGCCTGCGCCTCCGGCGGCGGCATCGGCCGCACACTGAACCCCGATGATACCTCTGCCGGTCCGAGCTCCTATGGCCAGACCGATCTCATGAGCCGCATGTACGCCGATGCGACCTTCGCGGGCTCATCCTCGGTCCCGGCGCATGTGGAAATGATGGGCTTCATCGGCATGGGCAACAATCCCATGGTCGGCGCGACAGTCGCCATGGCCGTCCGCCTGGCATCGCTGCGGAAAGGGAAGTAGGAGACGGTTATGAATTACGCTGCATTTGAACGGATGCAGACCGGCGCGCTTTCCAGACTGGAAAACGAGCCGGAGCAGGACTATATGACGCGCGTGTTCCGAGAGATCTGCCGCTGTGACGGTTTCTGCGGACCGGACACACCCTGCAGTGAGCACCGCATCAACGACATGCTCGCACCGACCCTGATCGCCTGCAGTGCGGAGGAGCAGACACTGGAGCTGTCGTTCCATGTGCGCGGCTGGATGTGCAATCCCAAGGGAACGCTCCACGGCGGGATGATGGCGACGATGATGGATATGACGATGGGAATGCTCACGCGCTTCTGCCGGAAGACAAATGCGGTCTCTACAGTCAGCTTGTCCCTTAATTACCTGCGCCCGGTGCGCGAGGGCGCGGTCTCGGTCCGCGCGCATATCCGCAAGGCTGGGCGGGCCGTCGTGTTCGCCGAAGCGGAGCTGACGGACGAACAGGGCAGACTCTGCGCGGACGCGATCGCGACGTTTATGTGAAAAGAGAGGAAAAACCAATGGATCTGAATCTGGCGCATATCGGCGTCTATGTGCACGATCTGGAGCGGTCTGTCCGCTTTTATCAGGATGTGCTGGACTTTGTGCAGATCTTCCGGTATGAAAACCAGGGAACGCCGATCGCGTTCCTGCAGAACGGGACCTGCGTGCTGGAGCTGATCGAAAAGCCGGCCTCCGCCGGCAGGACCGACGGCCGTGTGGATCATATCGCTCTGGCTGTCACAGATCTCGCGCAGGCGCACCGGGAGCTGCTTGCCCGCGGTGTCGTGTTTGAGACAGACAGAGTCACGACCTGCCCGGCCTGCTTCCCCGGCGGCACAAGCTGGATCCTGTTCCGCGGCCCGGACGGCGAGCGTCTGGAACTGAATCAAACCGGCGGCATATGAAAAACGCGCCATCCAGAGCGGCAGATTGGACAATGCATGAAAACCCCCGGGCATCCGCCCGGGGACTTTCCCCATAAAAAAAGCCTTCCCCTATGAGGGGAAGCTGTCAGCCGCAAGGCTGACTGATGAGGTGGACAGCTCTTGACTTTCCCTGCGCATCCTGTATAATAAGAACCAAATATACCCGGTTTCCCATCCGAAGACGTGTAGCTGGAGTCGTAAAAAGCTTCCAGCGAAAGAACAACGAACCTACTCGCCCGGAGCTGTGAGGATGAGTTCTTCCCCGAATCAGCCGCCGCCCCAGCGTCAGACAGCGCTGGCCGCCCGGCTGCCTGGCCGAAAGGCCGCCATTGCGGGCCCGCCCGTGAGAAGGTAGGGGACGAACGCGGACGCAAGTCCATAGTCCAAGTCAGAAGAATCGCTGTCTTCGCCCGCAGCGCGCCTGTCTGCGCTTTTGCCAGCGGAGGAGGGGAGACCTTTGCCGATAGCACGATGACTCTATCGACCGATCCGGAGCAGGGCGCCGGTCTGTTTTCGAACAGACCGGCGTTTTTTTATGCCGCGGCCCCGCCGCACCTCAGGAGGGATCCATGATGAAGAAAATCCGTAAATTCGCCGCCCTCGTCCTGACGCTCTGCGTCCTCGCCTCGCTGGCCGTCCCGGCCCTGGCCGCCTCCGGCGTCCAGAGCGAACTGCAGGGCAGCGCCGCCTACATGCTCTCCGCTGTCAAAGCGCCGGAGGTCGGCTCCATCGGCGGCGAATGGGCCGTCATCGGCCTGGCCCGTTCCGGCTATCCGGTCCCCGCGAATTACTTTGACGATTACTACGCGCGCGTCGAGAAGTACGTCAAAGACTGCGCCGGCGTGCTGCACGAGCGGAAATACACCGAATATTCCCGCGTCATCCTCGCCCTGACCGCCATTGGACGCGATCCGTCCAAGGTCGCGGGCTACAATCTTCTGACCCCGCTTGGCGATTTTGAAAAAACGATCTGGCAGGGCATGAACGGCTCCATTTGGGCATTGATCGCGCTGGATTCCGGCAATTACGACATTCCGAAGAACCCCGCCGCAAAGACGCAGGCCACGCGCCAGCTTTACATCGACGAGATCTTGAACAATCAGATGAAGGACGGCGGCTGGAGTCTCACCGGCACCGGCGATTCCGACGTGGACATTTCCGCAATGGCATTGCAGGCACTTGCAAAATATCAGGATCAGAAAGCGGTCAAAACCGCGACAGACAAGGCTCTGACCTACCTTTCCAAAGCGCAGGACAGCAAGGGCGGATTCTCCTCCTGGGGAACGACGAACGTCGAATCCGTCGCGCAGGTCATAGTCGCCCTCTGCGAGCTGGGGATTTCTCTAGATGACAGCCGTTTTGTGAAAAACGGCCACACGCTGACGGAAAATCTTCTCTCGTTCCGGCAGTCTAACGGCGGCTTCTACCACGTTCTCGACGGTTCGGACGGCAACAACCAGATGTCTGCGGAACAGGGCTTTTACGCTTTGGTCGCCATTGACCGCGCGGCAAATGGCGAAAACAGCCTGTACCGTATGGGCGATGTGACCAAGAACACCTCGAAACCCAGCACAAGCGTCAACAAGGGCAATGTGGACGCTTCTGTGAATGTTCCCGGCGTAACCGCTCCCGGCACAACGTTCACCGATGTGAAAAATCATGTGAACAAAGCTGCTATCGAAGAACTTGCATCCCGCGGTATCATCAACGGCATGGGAAAAGGCACGTTCATGCCCAACAAGACCATGACGCGCGCGGAATTTGCCGCCATCGTCACCCGTGCGCTCGGTCTGGCGGCAAAGGATACGAAAGCCTTTACGGACGTTCCCAGCTCCAAATGGTACGCCGGTTACATCGGCACAGCCAACAGCAGCGGCATTGTCAACGGCGTTGGCAGCGGCAAGTTTAATCCGGACGGCACCATCACCCGGCAGGAAGCTGCCGCAATGGTGGCAAGAGCGGCAAAGCTCTGCGGGCTGGACACTGCGATGGACGCGGCAGCGACAAAGGATATGCTGGCGCAGTTCGGAGATTACCGCAGCGTGGCATCCTGGGCGAAGGAACCGATGGCGTTCTGCTACTCCGTCAATATCCTCGACCAGAGTGATCTCAATATCAAACCCACAAAAGCGATTCTGCGCTGCGAGATCGCACAGATGCTTTACAATATGCTGAGCGCTGCGGAGTTGATCTGATATGACATTTTGGCAGAAGAATAAATGGAAAATCATTGTGCCGGTTTTGATCGTTCTCGTTCTGGCGGCTGCGTTCGTTTTTGGAGATCAGAATATCCCCGCGCAGCCAAAACCCGCCGAACAGCCGACCATTTCTGCCCCGGCAGAAACCTTGCCGGAACAGGCAGAAGAAACGCCGGAAGAACCCGCTGAAACGCCCGCCGCAGAGGAACCGGAACAGGCAGACGAGTCTGCGGCGGAAGAAGCCGAACCGGAGCAGCCTGCGGCGGAGGAACCGCCTGCCGAGCTGCCAGAGTTCCAAACCCCGGCAGAGATGGGTGCGGGCGCGACCGGCGAATATGAAGAAGTCAATGGCATGATGATCGACACCGGCACGGGCAAGGACAAGTACCTGACAGATCCCGTGCCGGAGGGAAAGCCCATCCCGGTCGAGCCGGAGGACGTGGAAATTGGCGATGCGGAATACACCTGCACCCTCTCCATCTCCTGCGCGACAATCCTTGACAATATGGACCTGTGTAATAAGGAAAAGCGTGAGCTGGTGCCGGAGGACGGCTGGATTCTGAAACCGATGACCGTCACATTTTATGAGGGCGAGAGCGTTTTTAACATCCTACAGCGCACCTGCAAACAGCAGAAGATCCACATGGAATTTGAGAACACGCCGATCTACAATTCCGCCTATATCGAAGGAATCAATAATCTCTATGAGTTTGACGTTGGTAACACTTCCGGTTGGATGTACAAGGTCAACGGCTGGTTCCCCAATTACGGATGCAGCCGGTATCAGCTGCAAAACGGCGACGTGATTGAGTGGGTCTATACCTGTGACCTCGGAGATGATGTGGGCGGCGGCTACGCGACTGGAAGCGAATGAGAAACAAAGACGCCTTTTCAGGCTACCATCCGACGATCAATTTTTTATACTACGCGCTCGTTCTTCTCTTTTCGATGTGCCTGATGCACCCGGTCTATCTGGCAATTTCCCTGACCGGTGCGCTGGCGTATGACATCTATCTCAAGGGCAGAAAAGCGGTGCGCTTTGCCGTCATGGGACTGCTTCCCATGGCGGCCGTTGCCGCGCTCGTCAACCCGGCGTTCAATCACGAAGGTCAAACGATACTGACGTATTTGCCCGGCGGCAATCCGCTGACGCTGGAGTCCATGCTGTACGGCGTGGCGGCGGCGGTCATGCTGGCCAGCGTCGTATTGTGGTTTTCGAGCTACAACGAGGTGATGACGTCAGATAAGTTCGTGTACCTGTTCGGGCGCGTCATCCCGGCGCTGTCTCTTGTGCTCTCCATGGCGTTGCGCTTCATCCCAAAATTCAAATCGCAGATGGACGTTGTTGCCGAAGCACAGAGCTGCATCGGGCGCGACACGAAAAACGGTAGCGTGTTCCAAAGAGTCGGGAACGCCGTCAAAATCTTCTCCATCATGGTCACATGGAGCTTAGAGAACGCGATTGAAACCGCAGATTCCATGCGTTCGCGCGGCTACGGATTGCCCGGACGCACGGCGTTCTCGATTTATCGTTTCGATGAGCGTGATAAAGCCGCGCTTGCGTGGCTGATCTTCTGCGGCACGTATCTCGTTTCCGGCTGGATGGCAGGCGGCACGTATTTCCGCTACTATCCGACTGTGAAAACTGCCGCATGGACGCCCATGACCGTGAGCTTCATGTGTGTTTATCTCGCACTGGTGCTGACGCCGGTGATTCTTGATCGGAAGGAGGACAGACAGTGGAACTCTTTACAATCAACCATCTGAATTTTGCGTATCCGGAACAGGAAAAGAACGCAATTTCCGACCTCACACTGTCTGTCCGACCGGGGGAGTTTCTGGTGCTCTGCGGCCCCTCCGGATGCGGTAAAAGTACGCTGCTGCGGCAGCTCAAAACCGTTCTCGCGCCGCATGGCCGCAGAAGTGGCGAGATCCTGTTCGACGGCAGAAATCTTGATTCCCTAGACCAACGCGAACAGACGGAAAAAATAGGCTTTGTGCAGCAAAGTCCGGAAAATCAGATCGCGACCGACAAGGTCTGGCATGAGCTGGCGTTCGGGCTGGAATCCCTCGGCTACGATACGCCGACGATTCGCCGCAGAGTTGTGGAAATGGCGAGCTTTTTCGGGATTCAGGAATGGTTTTACAAGCCGGTCACAGAGCTGTCCGGCGGGCAGAAACAGCTCTTGAACCTCGCATCCGTGATGGTGCTTCAACCGAAAGTTTTAATTCTGGACGAGCCGACGAGCCAGCTTGACCCGATTGCCGCGTCGGATTTTCTTGCGACGCTTGGCAAGATCAACCGCGAATTGGGAACGACCATCCTCCTGACCGAACATCGTCTGGAAGAAGCGTTCTCCTTTGCGTCGCGTGTCGCGGTCATGGACGGCGGCAAGCTCCTTTGCACCGGCACGCCCGCCGAAGTGGGCGCGGAGCTGAAAAGCAGTGGGAACGCGATGTTCCTCGCCATGCCCGCCGCCATGCGCATCTGGGCAGCGTCGGATTCCAAAGCGACTTGCCCCATCTCCGTCTGCGACGGCCGAAACTGGCTGCTCGATTATGCGAAAACGCATGAGTTGCGACCTGTTCCGGAAGAAAAGAAAAACACGCCGAACGGCGAAACCATCGTCTCGGCGCGGGAACTCTGGTTCAAATACGACAAAGACCTGCCCGACGTGGTAAAAGGTCTATCCTTGGAGCTGCACAAAGGCGAATTTCTTACGCTGCTCGGCGGCAACGGCACGGGCAAGACCACCACGCTCAAGCTGCTGGCGAGGCTGCAAAGGCCGTATCGCGGGGAGCTGACCATCACGGGAAGCGTCGGGATGCTGCCGCAGAACCCGCAGGCGCTCTTTGTGAAATCCTCAGTGCGCGCAGATTTATTGGAGATTTTACCAAAATCCGAACGCAAATCCGAGCGGCTTGCACAAGTCGTTTCCCTCTGCAAGCTGGCCGACCTGCTTGACCGTCACCCTTACGACCTTTCGGGCGGCGAACAGCAGCGTGCGGCGCTGGCAAAAATCCTGCTCCTGAACCCAGACATCCTGCTTCTCGATGAGCCGACAAAAGGTCTGGACGCGGAGTTCAAACAGGTTTTCGGGCAGATTTTGCGGACGCTTCAAGTGTCCGGTGTCGCAATTCTCATGGTCAGCCATGACATTGAGTTCTGCGCGAAATACGCCGATCGCTGCGCCCTGTTTTTTGACGGAAACATCGTCACGGAGGCCGAACCGAGAACATTTTTTAGCGGCAACAGCTTCTACACGACCGCCGCAAACCGTATCGCGCGCGATGTGCTGCCAGAAGCGGTCACGCCGGAGGACGTCATTCTCGTCTGTGGCGGCGCAGTCGAACCGGAAGCGGCTTTACCGGAATATCAGCGCATCCCGCCCGCGCCGGAGAAAGAGACGCGGACGGTGAAAAAGCTCCCGGTCTGGCGAAAAATCCTTGCCGCCGTGTCCGGTGCCGCTTCGCTGGCGCTCATCGCGCAGGCCATCGGCGTGACAGACCTCACAAAGCTCGTGGACGCAAACGGTATGACGGCGCTGGCAGGCGGGCAGCTCAAGCAATATGCCATCCTGCTCGGTGCGCTTCTTGTGTTCGCGCTATCTATTGGCCGGAAGGCCGAACGTCCGGATTACCTGATTCAAACGCCCGTGGAAAAACGCAAGCTCCAAAAGCGCACCGTGACTGCCACGCTGCTCATCCTGCTTTTGATTCCTCTGACGCTGTTTGTCGGCGTGTACTACTTCGCGGGGCGAAAATATTACTTCATTTCGCTGCTGATTTTGCTCGAATGTATGCTGCCGTTCTTCCTCATTTTCGAGGGCAGAAAGCCGCAGGCGCGGGAGCTGGTGCTCATTGCCGTGCTCGTTGCGCTGAATGTGGCAGGACGCGCTGCGTTCTTCATGCTGCCGGAGTTCAAGCCGGTCGTTGCCATGACGATTCTGGCGGGCGTGGCCTTCGGCGGCGAAACGGGATTCTTGGTCGGCGCGATGACCATGCTGGTCTCGAATATGCTGTTTTCACAAGGCCCGTGGACGCCGTGGCAGATGTTCGCCATGGGCATCATCGGCTGGCTGGCGGGCGTCCTGTACCGCAAGGGCGTCCTCCGCCGCTCGCGCCTGAGCCTTTGCATTTTCGGTGTGATCGCGTCCACGATCATCTACGGCGGCATTATGAATCCCGCGTCTGCGCTCATGTGGTCGAACACGATCAACTGGAAAATTATCCTGAGCTATTACGTCACCGGCATCCCCATCGACCTCGTCCGCGCCCTCGCCACCTTCTTCTTCCTCTGGCTCACCGCCGAACCCCTGCTCCAAAAACTCGACCGCATCAAAACCAAATACGGCTTAGCGGAATAGCGCAAAATAAAAGCCGGACCATCCTAAGCAGATGGCCCGGCATTTTTATCAGATCAAAAATTTCCATGGAATTCCCGCCGCGAATTGGCATTCATAATGGGCGCGGAGGCGGAAAAACTACGGGTGAAGGAAATCGAGAGATGATTTCCCGAAAACAAACAAGGAGATGCAACAACATGACGAACCGTAATTCTTCCAACATCAACGTCCCGGAAGCCCGCGACGCAATGGACAAGTTCAAGATGGAAGCCGCCTCTGAAGTCGGCGTCAACCTCAAGAACGGCTACAACGGCGACCTGACCTCCCGCGAAGCCGGCTCCGTCGGCGGCCAGATGGTCAAGAAAATGATCGAGTCCTACGAGCGGAACATGAAGTGAGTCTTTTCCTTCGGCACGCCGGAGGCGAAGACGGGGAGCTGCCGCAGGGCGGCAGCTCCTCTGACTTCCTGTTACATCGCAAAAGCCCCGCGTTCCGGCCGGAACGCGGGGCTGCGCTTATGCGTTTCTTCGTTCACATCCGCTCCGGCGCGGAGAAGCCGAGCAGATCGATGCACGTTTCCAGAACGCCGCGCGTCAGATCGATCAGCGCTGCGTAGCTGGCCTGCCGGGCCGGATCCGGCTCGGTGAGGATCTTCACGTCGTGGTAGAACTTATTCGCCGCCGTCGCCAGCTCGTAGATATACGCGCAGATCGTGTTCGGCGCGGAATCGCGGTACGCGGACCACAGCGCGTCCGCCATCCGGCTGAGCACCAGCATGAGCTGCTTCTGCTCCGCGCTGCAGGCGCTCAGCAGCTGCGCGGGCGAGACGGGCTTGCCGTATTTGGCCAGGATCGACTTGATCCGCACGATGGTGTAGAGGATATAGGGCCCCGTATTACCCTCGAACGAGGAGAACCGGTCGAGGTCGAACACGTAATCCTTCGTCGGCATGTTGCTCAGATCGCCGTATTTGAGCGCGGCCATCGCGATGCACTTCGCCGTCTGCGGCAGCTCGTCATCGGAGACGGTCTGGTTTTCCTTGATCTTGCTCGTGACGTAGTCCGTCACGTCCGCGATCAGCGTCTCCAGCCGCATCACGCCGCCCGCGCGGGTCTTGAAGGGCTTGCCGTCCTTGCCGTTCATCGTGCCGAAGCCGATGTGCCCAAGTTCCGTCTCCGGCCCGACGAGACCGGCCTTCTTCGCCACGCGGAAGATCTGCTCAAAGTGCAGATTCTGCCGCTTGTCAGTCAGATACATGTATTTCTTCGGGTGATAATCCTGCTCGCGCTGGACGATCGTGGCCAGGTCCGTCGTGGCGTAGAGCGTCGCGCCGTCGGACTTGACCAGGATGCACGGCGGGACCTCCTTCGCGTCCGTCTCCTCCTGCACCGGCACGACCAGCGCACCCTCGGATTCCACGCACAAGCCCTTTGCCTTCACGGTCTCGAGCATCTGCGGGATATACTTCTGCGCGTCGCTCTCGCCGAGCCAGACGTCAAAGCTGACGCCGAGATTATCATAGTTGCGCTTCAGATCTTCGACGGAGACACGCAGGATGTGCTGCCACAGCGCGCGCTCGCCGCGCTCGCCGTGCTGCAGGCGGAAGGTCTCCTCGTGTGCGCGGGCGGCGAAGGCTTCGTCCTCCTTGCTCCGTGCGCTGGCGGCAGGGTAGATGCGCTCGAGCTCCGAGATCGTGAACGGCGCTTCGGCGGGATACTCGCCGGTAAAGTCCGGGTCAAAGTAGGGAAGACCCGGCTTTTCATCCTGCAGCTGCGCCATGATGAGGCCCATCTGCAGTCCCCAGTCGCCCAGGTGGATATCGCCGATCACATGGTTGCCGAAGAAGCGGTAGATCCGCTTGAGCGATTCGCCGATGATGGCGCTGCGCAGATGGCCGACGTGCAGGGGCTTTGCCACGTTCGGCCCGCCGTAGTCCAGCACGATCGTGCAGGCGTCCGGATCGTTCTGCACGCCGTAGTGCGCGTCCGCATCCATGCCGCGCAGATAGGCGGCCAGATACTCATCCGAGATCTTCAGATTCAAAAAGCCCGGCATCACGGCCTCGGCGCTGGCAAACATCTCGTTTTCGCCCAGCGCTTCGAGCACGGCGTTCGCGATCTGGATCGGCGCCTTGTGGTATTTCTTCGCCGCGGCCAGCGCGCCGTTGCACTGATATTCGCACAGGTCCGGCCGGTTGGAGAGCGTGGCCCGGCCATAGGCGGCGTCGAACCCGGCCTTCTCAAACGCGCCGGACAGCTGCTCAGAGATCAGATCGATCAGAAATTTCATGTGTTTCACCCTTCGTCATGTCATAAGTTTCACTATTATAGCAGAAAAGTCCGGGAATGTACAGAGACACCCTCTAAAAAACAGTCGTACGCTCAATGCCGCCATGCAGAACCCCGTGAGGTCTGCGATCAGCGCCGCCGGGACAGCGTAGCGCGTCCCGCGCACGCCCGCGGCGCCAAAGTAGACGCTGATGGTATAAAACGTCGTCTCTGACGAGCCGAGCATGACCGCGGCTGTCCGCCCGATCAGCGAATCCACGCCGTAGCGCTGCATCAGCTCCGTCCCCACGGCGAGCGCCGCGCTGCCGCTGAGCGGGCGGATGAGCACCAGCGGCGCAAGCTCCGGCGGGATGCCGAGCACGCGGAACACCGGCGCGGCCAGCGGCGTCAGCCAGTCGAAAAACCCGCTTTCCCGCAGCATCGTGACCGCCGTCAGCATCAGAACGAGCGACGGCGCGAGCGTCGCCAGCAGCCGCAGCCCGTCCTGCGCCCCGACCAGAAGATCCCCGTACACATCCCGCTTCCGCCGCAGCCCCGCCGCGCCCGCGGTCAGCAGCAGCCCGGGCAGGAGCAGCTCTGTCAGGTTTTCCAGCATCGCTTCAGCCCCCGTGCGGCCAGGATCCCCGCCGCGACGGAGCAGGCCGACGCCAGCCACACCGCCGGGAGGATATCGAACGCGTGCGCCGCGCCGAGCCTTGCGCGCACGGCGGCAACGGTCGACGGGATGAGCTGCAGGGAAGCCGTGTTCATCACGACCAGCAGACACATCTCGTCCGACGCATGGGCCGCGCCGGACAGCGCCTGCATCCGCTGCGCCGCGCGCACGCCGAGCGGCGTCGCCGCGTTGCCGAGCCCAAGCAGATTCGCGGCCAGATTGCCGCACAGGCTCGAAAAGCCCTCCGTATCCGCCGCGCACGCCGGGAACAGCCGCCGCAGCCCCGGCCGCAGCGCCCGGCACAGACGCATGGTCAGTCCCGTCTGCTCCATGGCCCGCGCCAGCGCCGACCAAAGGCAGATGGGCCCTGCCAGCGACAGCGTCAGCTCGATCCCTGCCGCCGCGCCCGCCAGCGCCGCCTGACTGGAAGAAAACGGTTGACCAGAACACAAATCAGCCAACACAGACAGGAGGATCAGACCAAACCAAAGAAAGTTCAACAACATGTTTGAAACTCCGTTAAGAAAAAATAAGTTTGTTCAAAATTTGTACATAATTGGATGGTAGAATAGGGATGGCTTGAGGGGGCAGCGGATGTCCATGCAGCATCCGTTGCTGGCCTGGCTTCAGTGCATGAAGAAAAGAAATTAGGGGGTTGTATTCAATGAAATCAACAGGCATCGTCAGAAAGGTCGACGAGCTCGGCAGAATCGTTCTGCCCATCGAGCTGCGCCGCACGCTGGACATCGCGGAGAAGGACGCTATCGAAATCTATGTCGACGGCGAGTCCATTATTCTCAAGAAGTACGAGCCGACCTGCATCTTCTGCGGTGACGGCCGGAACGTCGAGAACTACCGCGGCAAGAACATCTGCGCCAACTGCATGAAGGAGCTGCGCGCAGGCAAATAAGATCCATGCAAAAGATCCCGCTGCCTGACCGACGGCGGGATTTTTGCCGCAAAAGCAAGAGCACAGGCGTCTGCAGAATAGAGACTTCATGCGGGCCGCTGCTCTATTAAACTTTTTTTTAATCGGGAGATAGTAACAATGGCATACGATCATGGCGCGTTTCGCGTACGAAATCTAGACGATGCAATTGCGTTTTACACGGGAAAACTTGGTTTTCGGTTTCTTTTTGACGGAAAAGATGAGAAAGCCGCAGAAAGATACGCTTTCCTTGATCACAACGGTGCCCGGCTGGAGCTGATCGAGACAGAGCATGAGACGTATCGGCCATCGATGCCGGAGCCCCCGTTCTGTCCGCATCTGTGCTTTGAGGCGGAGAATATGGACAGCGTCTTGAAGATGCTGCGGGAAAATGAGCTGACGATCCTTGACGGCCCGAATGAAATCCCGAACTCAGAGCAATGGATCTATTTTGCCGACCCGGATATGAATGTGCTGGAATATATCGTCTGGCTGGATAAAAAGCGGGAGTGAAACAGGTTCCCTGTCTGACGGAGAAAAAAGACGCGCCTGTATGCTGCAAAGCATACAGGCGCGTTTTCAGTTTGGTTCAGCCCTTCAAGATCGCGTCGTACAGCTGATTTTTCGCAAAGCCGGTCAGCTTGGCGACCTGCTTGACGGCGTCCTTGGTCGAGAGCCCTTCGTCCATCCGCGCGCGGACGAGCGCGAGCGCGCCTTCAAACGTACAGCCCTCCTCCGCCGGCTCCTCCGCGCCGGCCACGACGAGCACGAACTCGCCCCGGGGCGGATTCTCCGCGTAATAGGCCGCGGCCTCGCCCAGCGTCGTGCGCCGGACCTCCTCGTGGAGCTTCGTCAGCTCCCGGCACAGGGAAATTTTTCTTTCCGCGCCGAACGCTGCGGAAAGATCCTGCAGTGTAGCCAGCAGCTTGTGCGGCGCCTCGTAGAAGATCATCGTCCGCGTCTCGTCCTTCAAGCCCGTCAGGTGCTCCTGACGGCTTTTTTTGTTGACGGACAGAAAGCCCTCAAACGTGAACCGGCCTGTCGGCAGCCCGGAGATGCTCAGCGCCGTCACCAGCGCGCACGGGCCGGGGATGGCGCAGACCGTCACGCCGTGCTCCGCGCACAGCCGCACGAGATCCTCGCCCGGGTCGGAGATCGCGGGGGAGCCCGCGTCCGTCACCAGCGCGCACGTCTCGCCCGCGAGCAGGCGCGCAAGGATCTTTTCGCCGCTTTCCGCCTTGTTGTGCTCATGGTAGCTCACAAGGCTCTTTTTCAGCTCCAGATGGTTCAGGAGCTTCAGACTCACGCGGGTATCCTCCGCCGCGATGAAATCCGCCTCCGCCAGCGTCTGGCGGCAGCGGGGGGAGATGTCGCTGAGATTGCCGATGGGCGTCGGCACAAGATATAACATGCCAGCCATGTCCGTTTCACTCCTGTCGGTGGTAAATGCGTCTGCACGCGGCAGACTCGCTGCCGTCCGGCCCGTAGAGGACCAGCTCCGGCTCGATCTGCAGCCCCGGCTTTCCGCCGAGCCGCGCCTCGAGCAGCACGAGGCTGACGGCGCTCGCCGCGCTGTGGCGGACGAATCGGAGCCGCTTCGGCTCCAGCCGCGCCGCGCGCAGAAAGACCATCAGGTCGGCCAGCCGCTCCGGCTTGTGGACCAGATACAGCCGCCCGCCCCAGCGCAGCGCCCGCGCCGCCGCGGCGCACAGCGCGTCGAGCGGGCAGCAGAGCTCGCTGCGCGCGAGCGAAAGGCTGTCTTCCTTCCGCAGCCGCCCGCTGCCCGGCGGATAATACGGCGGATTGGAGACGGCAAAATCAAAGCTCCCGGCCGGGATCTGCGCGTGCGCCTGCCGAAGATCTCCGCAGACGACCGAAAACCGGTCTGCAAGACCGTTCTGCCGCGCGTTTTCCTCCGCCTGCCGCGCCGCCTCCGGCTGGATCTCGATGCCGCAGACACTTCCGGCCGCGCCGCTTCCCAGCAGCAGAAGCCCCAGCGTCCCGCAGCCGCAGCCAAGATCCAGCCCGCGCCCGCCGGCATCCCGGCAGAAATCCGCCAGTACCATCGAGTCGGTGCTGACGCGGAACTGCGCGTCTGGGATCGTCATGCGGATGCGGCCGAATAAAACCTCTTCCATATGGGCTCCAATCAAAAAGACAGGGGGTGCTGCGTGCAGCACCCCCTTGTGTTTATGTGCTTAACCCTCAGAGATCGCGTCGTTGGGGCATTCCGCAGCGCAGGTACCGCAGTCCACGCACTGATCGGCGTCGATGACGTACTTGCCGTCGCCCTCGCTGATGCAGCCGATAGGACAGACGTCAGCGCAAGTGCCGCACATTACACAGTTGTCATTGATCACATGTGCCATTTGAAAGCACCTCCATTTTCAAGGTAGCTTCATTCTATCATACTTTCCCGAAAATGCAATGAAAAATGTGTAAATAAATCGAACCGCCCGCTTTTTTTCGCCTGCGTCGTATAAACCGCCGCCTGCGCGTCGAGACTTCAGGCAAAGGAGGCGGTTTTATTGAGAAAACCGGGCTATTCTGCGGCCCTCAGCTGCGTGCTTGTCCGCGCGGAATCCGCCGCGCGGGAGCTTGGCAGCGGCGTGACCGGCACGGAGCATCTGCTGCTCGCCCTGGCGCAGGAGAAGATCTCCTCCGCCGGGAAGATCCTCATCTGCCAGGGGGCGGAGGGCAGGCTCCTGCGCTGCATGCTGCTGACGCAGCCGCGCCCGGCCCGGCGTTCGGGCCGACCGGGATTGTCCGGCGCAGCGTCCCGCGCGCTCGACGCCGCCCGGCGCGAGGCCGCGCGCCTCGGCGCGGCTCTGTGCCAGCCGGAGCATCTGCTGCTGGCGCTGACGCGGGATGAGGGCTACGCGGCCGCCCGCGTGCTGCTGACGCTCGGCGTGGACCTCAACTGCGTCTTTTCAGAAACGTATGACCGCCTGCGCATCCAGAATGCCGCGCGGGCGGCGGGAGGACAATCGGAATTGAAGCTTTTGGAACTCTACTGTGAAAACATGCTCGACCGCGCCGCCCAGACGGACCCGGTCGTCGGCCGTGAGGCGGAGCTTGCGCAGCTCATGCAGGTGCTCAGCCGCCGCGGCAAAAACAACCCCGCCCTCATCGGCGAGCCCGGCGTCGGCAAGACCGCCGTCGTCGAGGCGCTGGCCCAGCGGCTGGCCTGCGGCGACGTGCCGCAGGCGCTGCGCGGCAAAAAGCTCTACTGCCTCAACATGGCGAACCTGCTCGCCGGGACAAAATACCGCGGCGAATTTGAAGAGCGCGTGCGCGACATCCTGCAGGAGATCCGCCGCTGCGGCAACGTCATCCTCTTTGTCGACGAGATGCACACCATCGTCGGCGCGGGCAGCGCCGAGGGCGCGATCGACGCGGCGAACCTGCTCAAGCCCGCGCTCGGCAGGGGAGAGCTGCAGATGATCGGCGCGACGACGCTGGAGGAATACCGCAAATTCATCGAGAAGGACGCCGCGCTCGAGCGGCGCTTCCGCCCCGTGACGGTCCGCGAGCCGGACCGCGAGACCGCCTGCCGGATGCTGCAGGCCCTGCGTCCCGGCCTCGAGGCCCACCACCGCATCCGCATCACGCAGGAGGCCATCGAGGCCGCCGTCGACTTCTCCACCCGTTACCTGACCGACCGCTTCCTGCCCGACAAGGCCATCGACCTGCTCGACGAGGGCGCGGCCCACGTCTGGCTCGGAGGATCGGAGCCGCCCGAGGATACCGAGCGCCGCCAGCGGCTCGAGCAGCAGCTCGAGCAGGCCGTGTCGGACGCCCAGTACGAAAAAGCCGCCGCCCTGCGCGACGAGCTGCGCACGCTCGTGCGTGGCCAGCTGGCTGCCCGCCGCGCGCAGCACACCGTGAGCCTGACCAAGCAGGATATCGCCGCCGTCGTCGCCGAGCGCACCGGCATCCCCGTCGGACGCCTGCGCCAGTCGGACCGCGAGCGGCTGCTCTCGCTGCGCGAGACGCTCTCGGCGCGCGTCATCGGCCAGCAGGCCGCCGTCGACGCCGTCTGCACGGCCGTGCTGCGCGGCCGGACCGGCCTGGCCGACGCTGCGCGCCCTGCTGCGTCCTTTTTACTGATCGGCCCGACGGGCGTCGGGAAGACGGAATTATGTAAACAGCTCGCGCAAGTCGTCTACGGCAGCCCGGACGCGCTCATCCGGGTGGATATGTCGGAGTATATGGAGCCGTCGAGCGTCTCGCGCCTGCTCGGCGCGCCGCCGGGCTACGTCGGCTACGATGCGGGCGGCACACTCACGGAGAAGGTCCGCCGCCGCCCCTACTGCGTCCTGCTCTTCGATGAGCTGGAAAAGGCCCACCGCGACGTGACAGGCATCCTGCTGCAGCTGCTCGGCGACGGCATCCTGACCGACAGCCTCGGCCGGACGGTCAGCTTCAAAAACGCCATCGTCGTCATGACCTCGAACCTGACCGGCACGCAGACCGGCAAACCCGGCCTCGGCTTCACGCCGGACTGCGAGGATGTGCGCGCGCAGACCGTCCTGCGCGAGGCGTTCTCGCCGGAATTTCTCGGCCGCATCGACTGCGTGACGACCTTCCGGCCGCTCACCGCGGCGGATCTCGGCGCGATCGCCCGCCTGCAGCTGCGCCAGCTTGCCGAACGCCTGCAGAAGCAGAACGTCACGCTGACCGCCGCGCCGGACCTGCCGGAGCGCCTCGGCGCGCTCTGTGCGCACGACCCCGGCGGGGCCAGAAGCCTGCGCCGCAGGCTCCAGACCCTGGTGGAGGGCCCGGCAGCCGAGCTTCTGCTGCGCGACCCATCCGTGCGCGCGCTGCGCGTGCGCTGGGAGCAGGGGACCGCCGTGGTGGAAGCGGGACCGGCCTGATTTTAAAACAAACGTTCAAAAATTCGGAATTTGACGGTTTTTCACGAAAAATGGCAGACATTCCCCGAAAAATTTTTTCAAAAAAGGGTTGCAATTTATGTAAACAGAACGTATTATATTACTGAAGTGGAGCGAAGTGGAGCAAAATTTCAGTAAAGTGGAGCGAAAGGAGGCGCGAAGGGATGTTCGGGAAGTACAAGCACACTGTCGACGAAAAGGGACGTCTGTTCGTGCCGTCCAAGCTGCGCGAGGAACTTGGCAACACCTTCTATGTGACACTGGGCCTGGACCACTGCCTCTCCGTCTATACGGAGTCCGGCTGGCAGGCGATTCTCGATAAATACAACGCGCTGCCGATCGTTCAGGCGCGGAAGATGCGTTTCCTGTTTGCCAATGCCGCCAAATGCGAGCCCGATAAGCAGGGCCGCTTCCTGATCCCGGCGGAGCTGCGCCAGTACGCGGGCCTTTCCAATGAAGTCACCTTCATCGGCCAGGGCGGCCACGCGGAGATCTGGGACAGCGCGGCATATGACGAGCTGGAGCGTCAGACGCTGACCCCGGAGAATCTGGCGGCTGTCATGGAGGAACTGGGCTTCTGATGGAGTTTGCACATCAATCGGTGCTTTTGAACGAGTGCATCGACGCGCTGGCGATCAAACCCGACGGGATCTACCTCGACGGGACGCTGGGCGGCGCGGGCCACTCGCTGCAGATCTGCCGGAACCTCACCACCGGCAGGCTCATCGGCGTCGACCGCGATCTGGTCGCGCTGGAGGCCGCAAAGAAGCGGCTGTACCGGCACGCGAAAAAAGTGACGCTGGTACACGATAATTTTGAAAACGTCGGCGCGATCCTCACCGCGCTTGGCCTCGACCGGATCGACGGGATGCTGTTCGATCTGGGCGTTTCATCTCCGCAGCTCGACGACGCGGAGCGCGGCTTTTCCTACATGGCCGACGCGCCGCTCGACATGCGCATGGACCGCGAGCAGTCGCTGACCGCCTATGAGATCGTCAACAACTGGCCGCGCGAAGAACTCAAATCCATCCTCTACGAATACGGCGAGGAGCGCTACGCCCCGCAGATCGCCGCCGCCATCGAGCGCGTGCGGACCGACCGCCCCATCGAAACGACGCTCGAGCTCGTCGATATCATCCGCTCGGCCATGCCGGCCAGCGCCCTCCGGGAAAAGCAGCATCCGGCCAAGCGCAGCTTCCAGGCCATCCGCATCGCCGTCAACGATGAGCTCGGCGCTGTCCGCCAGGGCATGGAGGCCGCGATCGACCATCTGAAGCCCGGCGGCCGTCTCGCCGTCATCACCTTCCATTCGCTCGAAGACCGCATCGTCAAAAATGTCTTCCAGGACGCGGCCAAGGGCTGTACCTGCCCGCCGTCGTTCCCGGTCTGTGTCTGCGGCCGCAAGCCGAAGATCCGGATCCTGACGAAAAAACCCATCATCGCCACGCGCGAGGAGGTCGAGGAAAACCCACGTTCGCGCAGCGCAAAGCTCCGCGTCGCAGAGCGCGTGTGAGTCTGAAAGGAGTCCGCTGCCATGGCGCAGTCCAATAGAAAATTCTATAGAGACAACGGCGCCGCAGCCTACGACGTCTACGCCTGGAACGATCAGGCCGCCCGACAGTACGAAGACGGCCGGGCCTATGAGCGGTCCCGGCAATATGAGCTCCCCGAGGAGCAGGTCCGCGAGCAGCCCTATCGCCGCGTCAAGTCCCGCACGGCCATCGCGCCCTTCACGCTCGTCGGCATGCTGACCGTCGCCTGTCTGATGATCCTCGTGATCTTCGGCTACGTGCAGCTGTTTGAAGCCAGCAGCAGCGTCTCGAAGCTCGAAAACCAGCTCGCCAACCTCAAGGAGCAGCAGCTGATGCTGCAGAGCAAATATGACGCCAAGATCGACCTTGCCGCGGCCGAGGCACACGCGGCCGAGATCGGCCTGACCAAATGCCAGCCGGAGCAGATCGTCTACGTGAGCTTTTCCGGCACCGACCAGGCGGAGATCTATACCCAGCAGCGCACCAGCGTCTTCGGCGAGATCCTCGACGCCATGCAGCAGAGCATCTTCGGCCTCATCGAGTATCTCCACCCCACAGCATAAACCGCATATTTGGCTCCCACAGCAGCATAAGCTTGGACAGAACCTCCCAGTTGGAAATCCGGCCGAACAGGGGCGGTCTTTGCAGACCGCCCCTTTTTTAAGCAGAAAGGCAGTTTCATGGCAAGAAAAATCATCCGCCTGCCGCGCACCAAGGAGCAGAAGCAGGCAAACAGGGAGCAGAACCAGCGGGCAAACCGCACCATCCTCCGCCGCACGCTGGTCCTGATGGTCCTGTGCGGCATCGTTGCGTTTGTTCCGCTCATCGGCACGCTCTACCATCTCATGATCACCGAGCATGACTATTACAACGAGAAGGCCATCAAAAACCAGACGCGCTCGACGAACCTCACCGCCACGCGCGGCGTGATCTACGACGCAAATATGAACGTGCTGGCCTCGTCGTCGACGGTCGAGACGGTCTTCATCGACCCCAACGAGATCGCCGAGCAGATGAAGCAGCCGGAAAACAGCAACCTGCTCGACCAGATCGCCCGCGGTCTCGGCGAGATCCTCGACGTCGAGCCCAGCTTCGTCTATGAGCAGGCCGCCGACAAGCAGTACCGCTATAAGGTCATCAAGCGCAAAATTTCCGAGGAGCTGGCCGACGAGGTCCGCGCCTTCATCAGCGAAAACAGCATCACAGGCGTGTATCTCGAGACGGATCTCAAGCGCTATTATCCCAATTCCTCCCTCGCCGCGCAGGCGCTCGGCTTCGTCTCGAGCGACAACAACGGCTCTGAGGGTCTCGAGGCCTACTACAACGAAGAGCTCTCCGGCACCGCCGGCAAGGTCGTCACCTCCAAGGGCAACTACGGCTCCGAGATGCTCTATACATATGAGAAGTATTACGACGCCTCCGACGGCAGCAGCCTCATCACCACCATCGACTCGACCGTCCAGGCCTACGTCGAGAAAAACCTGCAGAACGCCATCGATAAGTACGACATCAAAAACGGCGCGTTCTGCATCGTCATGGATGTGAACACGGGCGAGATCAAGGCCATGGCCACGCTCGGCTCCTACGATCCCAACAACTATCTGGAGATCTACGACGACACGACCGCCCTTCTGCTCGAAAACGAGCGGGCGGCGGCCCTCGCCCTGCCTGAGGCCTCTGCAGCCTATGAGGCCGCGATCGAGACCTACAAGCAGGACGTCGCGGCGGCCCGTATGGCGCAGTGGCGCAACCGCTGCGTGTCCGACGGCTACGAGCCCGGCTCGACCTTCAAGCTCATCACGCTGGCCTCCGCGCTCGATTCCGGCACCGTCACGCTGAACGACTCGTTCTACTGCGGCGGCCAGGAAAAGTTCACCGGCCGTGAGCAGATCCTGAACTGCTGGAAATCCGCCGGTCACGGCGCGCAGACGACCGCCCAGGCCCTCGGCAACTCCTGCAACATCGCCTTCGGCCACATCGGCCTGCGCATGGGCGGCGACACGTTCTACGATTATCTCAAGAGCTTTGGCGTCATGGAAAAGACCGGTGTCGACCTGCCCGGCGAGGCCAGCGGCCTGTTCTACGAGCGCAAATACCTCAATGACCCGGCAAACTACGGCACATCCTACCTCATCACCTCCTCCTTCGGCCAGAGCTTCCGCATCACGCCCATGCAGCTCGTGCGCGCCGTGGCCGCGATCGTCAACGGCGGCTACGTGCTCGAGCCCTATATCGTGAGCGAGGTCGTGGACGCGGACGGAAATACCGTAGAGAAAAACGAAAAGACCGTTCTGCGGCAGGTCATCAGCCAGCAGACCTCCGAGACGATGCGCACGCTCATGGAGCAGGTCGTCACCGAGGGCACGGCCTCCGCGGCCCGGACGCCCGGCTACCGCGTCGGCGGCAAGACCGGCACGTCCGAAAAGCTCGACGAATACGACGAGAACGGCCAGCAGGTCAAGGACAAGATCGTCTCCTTCGTCGGCGTTGCGCCGATCGACGACCCGAAATACGTCGTCCTTGTCGCGCTCGATACCCCGGCCTATTCGGAAAACAGCGAAAAATACACCGTCCACGGCATGTACATCTCCGGCGGCCTGATGGCTGCGCCGACCGTGCGCGATATCTTCCTCGACATCCTCCCGTACCTCGGCGTCGAGCCGGACTACGGCTCTGAGGATATCCGCGGCGTCAACTTTACCGTCCCCGACGTCATCGGCATGGACGAGACAGAGGCGGGCGAGCTGCTCGCCGAGAAGACCATCACCTACCGCGTGGTCGGCAGCGGCTCCGTCGTGACCGACCAGCTGCCCGTCGCGGGCAGCCAGGTGCCCGGCAATTCGCAGATCATCCTCTACATGGGCGCGGAGAAGCAGGCGACGCGCGTCGAGGTCCCGGATTTCATCGGCTGCTCCGTCGCGGACGTCAACTACCTGGCCTCGAACGCGGGCCTCTACGTCCAGGCCAAGGGCACGGACCGCACGGATGTCTACGTTCTCGCGGCCTACCAGGATATCGATCCCGGCACAGAGGTTGCCAGAGGTACTACAATTACGGTAGAATTCTCTTCCACGGGCGCATCCGACTAAGGAGGACACTATGAAACTCAAAGAACTGCTGCACGGCCTTGACGTGCTGGAGCTGCACGCGGACGAAGATCTGGACATCACCGGCGTCCAGTACGATTCCCGGCAGGTCACGTCCGGCGATCTGTTCGTCGCGATCTCCGGCTTCCAGACCGACGGCCACAGGTATATCCCCAAAGCCATGGAAAACGGCGCAGTCTGCGTCGTCTGCGAAAAAAAGCCGGAAACGGACATTGCCTATGTGCTGGTCCCCGACGCGCGCGCGGCGCTGGCCGCGCTCGGCGCGAACTGGTTCGGCCATCCGTCGGACAGCATGTGCATGATCGGCATCACCGGCACGAACGGCAAGACCACGAGCACGTATCTGCTCAAGCACGTGCTCGAAAAGACCCTCGGCGCAAAGGTCGGCCTCATCGGCACCATCCAGAACATGATTGGCGATGAGATCCTGCACACCGAGCGCACGACGCCCGAATCCTTCGAGCTGCAGAAGCTGTTCGCCGAGATGAAGGCCGCGGGCTGCACGCACGTCATCATGGAGGTCTCGTCCCACGCGCTGGTCCTGCACCGCGCGGACCAGATCGCCTTCCGCGTCGGCGTGTTCACGAACCTCACCGAGGACCACCTCGACTTCCACAAGACCATGGACGCCTACTGCGATGCCAAGGCCATGCTCTTTACCCGCTGCCGGACCGGCGTCGTCAACGTGGACGATGCCTACGCCGGCCGCATCCTGGCGCAGGCCTCCTGCCGCTGCCTGACCTACTCTGCGCAGCAGCCGGCAAGCCTTCGCGCAAAGCACCTGCAGCTGCTGTCTGACCGCGTGGAGTTTGACGCGGAATACGACGGGCAGACGCAGCCGGTCACGCTCGGCATCCCCGGCATCTTCAGCGTTTATAACGCCCTCGGCGTCATCGGCGCGGCGCTCGCGCTGGAGATCCCGCTGCCCGCCATCGCCGACGCTCTGCGGACCGCGCAGAGCGTCAAGGGCAGGGTAGAGGTCGTCCCCACGCCGGGAAAGGACTATACCGTCCTCATTGACTACTCTCACACCCCGGACAGCCTCGAAAATATCTTAAAAGCCGTGCGCGGCTTCTGCCGCGGCCGCGTGATCGCGGTCTTCGGCTGCGGCGGCGACCGCGACCCGTTCAAGCGCCCTGTCATGGGCAGAATCGCGGCGCAGCTCGCCGACCTCAGCATCGTCACCTCGGATAATCCCCGCACAGAAGACCCCTATAAGATCCTCCGGCAGATCCTGGCCGGGATGCAGGAAGCCGAGACGCCCTACGAAGTCATCGAGACCCGCGAGGCCGCCATCTTCCGAGCCATGGATCTGGCCCGGAAGGACGATATCATCGTCCTCTGCGGCAAGGGCCACGAGACCTATCAGGAGATCGGACACGAAAAACGCCATCTGGACGAGCGCGAGGTCGTCCGTGCGTATCTGGAGAGGGAAAGATGAAAGAACTGACACTCAGGAAAATCGCAGAGGCCTGCCACGGGACTGTCGCACCGGAGGCAGAGACCGTTACCGTCACCGGCGTCCAGTCCGACTCCCGCCGAGTCCGGCCCGGCGACCTCTTTGTCGCCATCAAGGGCGAGAAGGCCGACGGCCATGACTTTGTCGCCATGGCCGCGAGCCTCGGCGCGAAGGCCGCGCTGGTCGCAAGACCCGTGGAAGCGCCGATCCCCACCATCCTCGTCGCCGACACCATCCGCGCCTACGGTGATCTGGCGGCAGCCTACCGTGAGCACGCCGGCATCACCGTCATCGGCATCACCGGCAGCGTCGGCAAGACGACGACCAAGGAAATGACGGCCTGCCTGCTCGCGCGCAGCTTCCATACCGCCCGCACCGAGGGCAACCACAACAATAACCTCGGCCTTCCCATGACCATTCTCGACATGCCGGACGACACCGAGGTCGCCGTGCTCGAAATGGGCATGAACCACTTCGGCGAGATGGCCTACCTGACCTCCATCGCGCGGCCGGATATCGCCATCATCACCAACATCGGCACCATGCACATCGAGCACCTGGGCTCCCGCGAGGGCATCCTGCAGGCCAAGCTCGAGATCTTCCGCGGCGTGCCGAAAAACGGCGTCGGCGTCTTCAACGGTGACGAGCCCCTGCTGTGGAACGTCCGTGCGGACGGCGGCCACAAAAAATACTACTTCGGCATCGAAAATCACAGCTGCGACGTGCTCGCCACGGACATTCAGGAGCTTGAAGACGGCATGCGCTTTGTCGTCAGCGGCTTCGGCCACCGCTTTGAGCTGTTTGTCCCCGTGCTCGGCCGCCATACGGTCTATAACGCGCTGGCCGCCGTCACGGCCGCGCTCCTGCTCAAGATCCCGCCCGAGACCATCCAGGCGCAGATCTCCGGCTTCCAGAATACCGGCATGCGCCAGAAGATCTACGAGCGCGACGGCTTCACCATCATCGAGGACTGCTACAACGCCGGTCCCGAGTCGACCGAGGCCGCGCTCGATATCCTCGCCGGTTTCCGCGCGCGGGCCAAGGGCCGCTGCATCGCTGTCCTCGGCGATATGCTCGAGCTCGGCAACCGCTCGGCTGCGGAGCATTACCGCATCGGCCGCATCGCCGCGGCGAAGGTCGACATGCTCTACACCTACGGCACGAATTCCGAGCGCATGGTCTCCGGCGCGATCACCGGCGGCATGAAGCAGAAATTCGTCGAGCATTTCGACACGCACGAGGACCTGGCGCACATGCTCAAGATGCGTGCCCGGCCCGGCGACGTGATCTTGTTCAAGGGCAGCCGCGGCATGCGGATGGAAAAGGCCCTGTCGCTGTTTTTGAAGGAAGAAGAGTCGTAACTGCACGGCCTGTAGTTTACAAGAGAGAGTCTCGGAGGGATCCAGAATGGATGCAATGTTTTTTATTGTTCTCGGCGCGACGCTGGTCTCGTTTTTGCTGACGCTTGCGTTCGGCCGTTTCGTTATCCCCATGCTGCGCGCGCTGCACGCGGGCCAGTCCATCCGTGAGGTCGGCCCGCAGTGGCACAATTCCAAGGCCGGTACGCCGACCATGGGCGGCATCATGTTCATCGCCGCCATCCTCCTCTGCACGGTCGGCTTCGGCTGGAAGAGCATGGTGGAAAATGCTGACTACACGCATCTGTACGTCCTGGGCCTTGCCCTGTGCTATGGTCTGGTCGGCTTCGCCGACGACTTCGTCAAGGTCAAGCTCAAGCGCAATCTCGGCCTCACCGCCAGCCAGAAGTTCCTGCTGCAGCTCGTTGTGGCCGTCATTTTCCTGTTCGTGCTCAAAAAGAGCGGCGACCTCAGCTGCGACCTCTATATCCCGTTCTGGAACCTCGATCTCGAGATCCCGACGGCGGTCTATATGATCTTTGCTGCCTTTGTCATCGTCGGCTGCGTCAACGCCGTGAACCTCACCGACGGCGTCGACGGCCTTTCGAGCAGCGTGACCATCCCGGTCATGGTCTTCTTCGCCGCGACGGCCTATATCTACGGCCGCACGACGCTGGCCCTGCTCCCCGCGACGGTCGCGGGCGGCCTCGCAGCCTTCCTCTGCTACAACTTCCATCCGGCCAAAGTCTTCATGGGTGACACCGGCTCGCTGTTCCTCGGCGGCATGGTCTGCGGCATGGCATTCGCGCTCGATATGCCGCTGATCCTCATCCTGGTCGGCATCATCTACATCTGCGAGACGCTCTCCGTCATCCTCCAGGTCACGTATTTCAAGCTGACCCACGGCAAGCGCATCTTCAAAATGACCCCCATCCACCACCACTTCGAGCTGTGCGGCTGGAAAGAAGAGAAGATCGTTTTCGTCTTCACCGCCATCACCCTCGTCATGTGCGTACTGGCCTATCTTGGCGTTATGAACCGGTATTGATCCCGGTTTTCCCGGAAAGGAGCGACCCCCTATGGCAAGCCGTCAGGACGGCGTCACGCAGCTGTATGATCTCCCGCAGGGCGGAGGACCGGAGCGGCTGCCGCAGCCGGAAAAAACAAAGGATAAAGTCCTGCTTGACGAGCGCGGACTGCTGGATCTGCCGTTTCTGGCGCTGACGGTCCTGCTCGTGCTCATCGGCGTGATCATGGTCTTCTCGGCCTCCTACGCCCGCGCGTACTACCTGACCGGCAACTCGACCTACTATTTTGCCCGCCAGGCCATCTTCGCCGTCGCCGGGATCGCCGGCATGCTCTTTGTCAGCCGGCTCAACTATCAGCTCTGGCGCAGCGCCTCGTTCATCATCCTGCTGGTCTCGGTGTTTTTTCTCATGCTCGTGCCGATCATCGGCTCCACGGCCAACGGCGCCAAGCGCTGGATCAAGGTCGCGGACATCCGCTTCCAGCCCTCCGAGCTGGCGAAGATCGCCATCATCATGACCTTCTCCGCCCTCATCTCCACCTACCGCGACAAAATGCGGACCTTCCGCTACGGCATCCTGCCGTTCGTCGTCATCATGGTCGTCCTGTGCGGCCTGGTCGCGCTCGAGCGTCATTTCTCCTGCATCCTCATCATGCTGCTCCTCGCGGCCGCCATGCTGTTTCTCGGCGGTGTGCAGCTCAAATGGTTCGCCCTCGGCGGCATCGCCGTCGGCCTGTTCGCCTTCATCTATCTCAAAACGCAGGGCTATGCCGGCAGCCGCATCACTGCCTGGCGTGACCCGGCCTCCGACCCAACGGACAACGGCTATCAGATCCTCCAGTCGCTCTACGCCATCGGCTCCGGCGGCCTCATGGGCCTCGGCCTCGGCAAGAGCCGCCAGAAATATCTGTACTTACCCGAGGAGCACAACGACTACATTTTCCCCATCCTCTGCGAGGAGCTGGGCTTTGTCGGCGCGGTCGTCGTGATCCTGCTCTTTATTCTTCTCATCGTGCGCGGCTATTATATCGCCATGCACGCGCGTGACCGCTTCGGCGCGCTGCTCGCCGCGGGGATCTCCACGCATTTTGCGCTGCAGACCTTCCTCAACATCGGCGTCGTCACGAATTTCCTCCCGGCCACCGGCATTTCGCTCCCGTTCTTCTCCTATGGCGGCACGGCGCTGCTCATGCAGCTGTTTGAGGCCGGTATCGTCCTGGCCGTGTCCCGGCAGAACGACAATAAACTCCTGTAAAGCAAAAGGGGAGAGCCTATGAACATCGTCTTTACCTGCGGCGGCACCGGCGGACATATCTATCCCGCCATCGCGGTCGCCCGCATGTTCCGCGAGCGCCAGCCGGACTGCAGGATCCTCTTCATCGGCGCGGAGGACGGCATGGAAAACAAGCTCGTCCCGCGCGAGGGCTTCGAGCTGCAGACCGTGCAGATCTCCAACTACCAGCGAAAGCTGACCCCCGCCGCCATCTGGCACAATCTCGTGACCGTGCAGCGCATGTCCGCGACGTTCGCCAAAACGAAGCGCATCCTGAAGGACTTCCGGCCCGACGTCATCGTCGGCACCGGCGGCTACGCCAGCTTCCCCGCGCTCAAGATGGGCGCGAAGCTCGGCATCCCCACCTGCGTGCATGAGTCGAACGCCGTCCCGGGCCTCACCACGAAGCTCGTCGCGCGCACGGCCAGCCGCATCATGGTCTCCTTCGATGCCAGCCGCCAGCACTATCCCGACCCCGAAAAGGTCCTCCTGACCGGCACGCCCGTGCGGGAGGAATTCCTCTACGCCAAACGCCAGCAGGCCCGGCAGGCGCTCGGCCTCGGCGACGAGCCCTTGATCGTCTCGTGCTGGGGCAGCCTCGGCGCGCGGGAGATGAACAAGAAGATCGCGCAGTTCATGCGCTGCGAATGCGAAGACGGTACGCCCTTCCATCACATCCACGCCACCGGTTCCTTCGGCTGGCGCTGGATGCCGGACTACGTCAAAGAGCAGGGCGTCGACCTTGCCGCGCATCCGGCGCTGGACATGCGGGAATATATCTATGACATGCCGCAGGTGCTCGCCGCGGCGGACCTCATCATCTGCCGCGCAGGCGCGGCGACCATTGCCGAGGTCTGCGCCAGCGGCACGCCCTGCATCATGGTGCCGAGCCCGAACGTGACCGGCAACCATCAGGAAAAGAACGCCCGCGTGCTCGAAGACGCGGGCGCGGCCGCCGTCGTCCGCGAAGCGGACTGCGACGGCAGAAGCCTCTACGAGACCGCAAAGGCGATCCTCTCGGATCCCGAGCGGACCGGCGGCATGCGCACCGCCGCCCGCGGCATGGCCGTGGTCGACGCGGCCGAGCGCATCTACCAGACCGCGATCGAGCTCGCCCGGGGCTGACACGAAGCGCCTCCGGCGCGCATAGGATGGGCAAAATCCAAGGTATGAAGGAGAATGCCCATGCCAGCAGCGCTGCTCGTTTCCAAGTCGCCGCCGCTCTGCGGCGAGCTGACGGTCCACGGTGCGAAAAACAGCGTCCTGCCCATCCTGGCCGCGACGCTGCTATGCAGGACGCCCTGCGTCCTGCATAACTGCCCCGATATCCTCGACGTGACCCACACGCTGCAGATCCTGCGCCATCTCGGCTGCAGCTGCGAGCGCAGCGGCTCGACCCTTTCCATAGATCCGCGCGGCTTTGCGGAAAACGCCGTCCCACCGGCGCTCGCAGGCTCCATGCGCGCCTCGAGCCTCTTTCTCGGCGCGCTCCTGGCCCGGACCGGGGCGGCCGCGCTGACGCTTCCGGGCGGCTGCCCCATCGGCGCGCGCCCCATCGACTATCACCTGCAGGCATTCCGCGCTCTCGGCGCGTCCGCCGAAGAAGAAGGCGGGACTGTCCGCTGCCGGGCGGACCGGCTGCACGGCGCGCGCCTCCGCCTGCCCGGCCCCAGCGTCGGCGCGACGGAAAACGCCATGCTGGCTGCCCTTGGCGCAGACGGCTGCACCACGATCGAAAACGCCGCCTGCGAGCCCGAGATCGCCGACCTCGGCGCGTTCCTCTGCGCCTGCGGCGCAGATCTCCGCGGCGCCGGGACCCCAACGATCGAGATCGAGGGCGGATACCCGCTGCACGGCGCGACCTACACCATCCTCCCGGACCGCATCGAGACTGCGACCTATCTCTGCGCCTGCGCCGCCTGCGGCGGGGCGCTCACGCTCCGCCGCGCCGCACCGGCGTCCTGCGCGGGCGTGATCGAAGCGCTCGGGCAGTGCGGCTGCCGCATCCGCTGCGGCTATGACACGATCGCCATCCATCGGCAGGGGCCTCTGACGGCCTGCCGCCCGGTGACGGCCCGGCCCTATCCCGGCTTTCCGACCGACGCAATGCCGGTCCTGCTCGCCGCGCAGCTCGGCGCGCAGGGGAAGACCTCCTTCACCGAGACCATTTTTGAAAACCGCTTTCTCTATGTGCAGGAGCTGCAGAAGCTCGGCGCAAAGCTCAGCCAGGACGGCCGGACCGTCCGATTGCAGGGCGCGGAGCCGCTGCACGCGGCGCGCCTGCACGCCGGGGATCTGCGCGGCGGGGCCGCGCTGGTGCTCGGGGCCATGCAGGCCGAGGGGGAAAGTACCATTTTTGGAGTAAAACACATCCAACGGGGATATGATAATCTCGAAGCCGCGCTGCAAAGCGCCGGCGCTCGCCTCAAAACAGTGGAAATTCCCATAAAGGTGTGATATAATCTCTCCATTCTGTAGCGTCAACTGATGCTAGCGTCAGTTGACAAGGGCACACATGCCCGCAGGACGCGCCGGCCCGTCTTTCGCTGCGTTATCGTCCTTGACAGGCGCCAGCCTGCCTGCGTCCTCTGCCTTGAGAAAAACGCGCCGGAGCGCCCGGCGGGGCTTCGAGTTTTCCCGGAGCCTGGACGGCGGCTGGCAAGGCAGACGAGGCAGGCGGGCTGCCGCCCGCC
>ENA-UOJB01000639-UOJB01000639.1-human-gut-metagenome-genome-assembly--contig:-C48-NODE-639-length-36803-cov-6.660771_pt1 | contig 36803 bp, 49 predicted proteins | sample MGYA00242338_ERZ723885 | MGnify/ENA metagenome assembly ERZ723885
GCCATTTTTCAGCATTTCAGCCTCCTTTATTTCCAACCTTTACAAATTTGATACAGTTCAACACAGACATAAACGATGCCTGCTTTAATGTGGCCCAGTCCATTTTGTTTCCAAATCTGAGTCAATGTCCGGGTGGCATAGTTGCGTTTATACTGGTCTTTATGATTACACATCCAATCATGAAAGCAACTGGCCTTAATACCCTGCCGCAGATTTTTATTGGAAAAGATAAAAGTAAACGGGGCTTTTACCGTTACCCCGTCAAAAACAAAACCTTTAGGAACCGTTATGTCATCATATCTTAAATTCCGCAATGTGACATATTTGTCGTCTACAACTCCAAAATCTAAACGATTAATCACCGGATAATTAATGACTATTCCCATGTTATGGCCCTCAGCTCTTCAATTGTGGTTGCACTTTTAATCTGGCGTTCAAGCTGATAAAACTTAAATTCCAGAGCTTTGATGGCTTCGCTAATGACTTGGATGATTGGCTTAAACTCTTCCAATGTAAACGAATGCGGAGTCCCGTCTGCCTCGCAATAATCAATATTACCGCCCAGCGTCTGCGCCAAAAGTACCGAAGCCGTCAGATTTTGCTTGGCTGTTTCATGGATAGAAAAAGACATCCCCTGATATTCGGCCACGCCATAATTACGCTGACTTTCATAAACACTTTTAATGGTGTCCAGCTTGGAAGCTCTTAAAACTTCGACATCAAGCGGAACTTCCGCCCAATAAGCCACTATCTGATTGCTTTCAAGACGATATTTCATTTTGACTTGAGGGGCGGCCACTTCTTCATCAGAAATCACAACCGGCAAATAGCCATCGGCCAAAAGCATCGGCTCGTTGGCTTCTGAGTTATAATTAAAAAAGCTCCCGTCTTTTATTAAGGGAGCTTCTTGTATTGTGTTTTCATCTATAAATTTTGCATATTTTTTCATTAATCCTAATCCTCCATAGGTGTTAAAATGATATATCCGGCGCCGTCTGCATTGAATCCCTGTGTATGGACAACACCGCTACAAAGTTCTGGGTGAGTATAAGACGACCCCCCGCCGCCACCCGAACGCTGTGTTCCTGCTTTACTGGCATAGGCATAACCACCGGAACCGCCACCATACCAGCCGGAACCGCCGACATATGGGCCTGCACCGCCTAATCCGAAAGTTCCGTTTTGCCCCCAGTTAGGCGTTCCTTGGATAGATCCCCGATTATTGCGGGAATGCGCTCCGCCGGCTGTTTGTGTACCGGGATAACCGGTGGTAATAATATCCCATCCGCCTTGGCCGCCAACTAATCCACCGCCAGCGCCGGCGGCATAACCTCCACCATAAGCCCCACCGGCACCAGCAACAACAAAGCGGTTATGAAGGGATGTATCATCTGTAATTCCCTCTGCCGATGTTCGAATATCTGAAGCATTATAGATTTGTTCATCAACTGCAGCAGCATAACCGCCGACCCAGACATACAGCTTTCGTACAGAGCTAACGTCCAGCACACATTCTACTTTACCGCCATTTCCGCCGTTAAATCCTCGGGAACCCACACATTCGACCTTTAGTTTCTTAACGCCGACCTGAACTTTATATTCCTGCAGCTCTCCGGTGTATTCAAAACGAACCGGAGTTGTATCAATAACTAGCCCGCCGCCGAGGGGCTTGGATGCTGTTCTGATTGTCATGATACAAATATCCCTTCATAAGAGCCGCGCCAGGTAACGCCGCCGTCCGATGAAACAAAAGCAATCCAATGTTCGCCGGGGTCGGAAAAGTCCGGGGCTTCCCCGCCCAGCCATTTTGAATCATCCGGAACAATGGCTGCCAAGCTGAACGGCACAACCGAAGGCATATTTAGAATCAAATCTACGGTAATATCCCGATCCGTTTGCTTGACATTGCTGATGTCGATTGTAAAAGCGTCACCGGAGGCAACATTCCGAAAATACCGGCATTTTCTTTCCTGCAATACAATTACGGGACTATCCAAGATAACCCTCTCCTGATAAATTGATTGTGACTGAATATCCGTCCGATTATAAATTTTCTGAGCTTCTTTAGCCCAATACTCTGCATTTGCGGCGCTATTGTCTACTGCCGTCTGCTTGATGTTCGCGTTATTGTCAAAAGCCTTTGTCTTTTCTTGAGCATTAGTGTCAAACTCGGTCGTTTTTTCCAAGACATGTGCATCAAACCCATTAACGGCATCAGCGGCACTTTGTGCGGATTCTGCTGCATTTTTTTTACTCAACGCGGCGTCCGCGGCTTTTTCCGTAGCAATATCGACCTGTTTTTTTGCATCTGCAATGTTTTGCTGGCTGTCAGCAACGGCCTTTTCTTGCAATTCTCTTGCATTTGCCAGCATTTCGTTAACATTTTCCTGATATTCTGAAGGGGCCGCTTCCGACCCCATTGTAGTCTGGACGCACCGTTCCAAGCTTTCTTCCTGTTCTTGATTTTGCATTGTCAGACGGTCAATCTCGTTTTTGATTGATTCGGCACTAAACGTCGTGCTGTTTGCCGGAGTATAGTCCTGTTTGATTTCCGTTTTGCGGTAAATAATAAATTTGCAACCTTCTGCCAACGGCTCTCCGACCAACGGATAAGTCACTTCTCCTCCGCCGTTGTCATTCAGTTTTATCTCAAATTCCGTGTTCAAAAGTTCTATTTCCTCACCGGAAGCTAGCACTTTTAAGCAGTGAATCTGGGCTTTTTCAATAACCTGAAACGTAAAAGGAAACTTTGTGTTAACGCCGTCTCCCATTAAAATATCTTTTGTATGTTCTGTACTGACTGCCATTTTTTTATATCCTCCCAAAAGAAAGGGGGCTAAGCCCCCTGTTAAAACTTAAATCATTCCTCGTCTTTCTCTCTAAGCGCATAAGGTGACCACCCGAGCCACAACAACACTTCTTTGAAATATTCTCCCTCCTCGGCATAACTGCCAAAGTTTTTGATAACGTCCAGCGGATATTTAACCGGAATCCCGCTCAATTCTCCCGCTGGTTTGCCAAACGCCTTAATGACATCCATATATTCTTCAACATCAATTTCACCTTCCGCCATCTTTATAAAGAACTTAGCCAGATCTTCGCCGCTCCCCCAAAAAGGTACGACATCCCGAACTCCCATCCGGGTTGCCTGCCAAGCATCAGCTGTACCCAGCGCAATATCCAAACCATTTTCTAAAACACTGTTGAGCAGGAAAATTCCATTAAGTGATCCCAACAAAGCTGCACGCAGCTGAGCCTTTTTGTCCCAGTCAAACCCATCTGACGCCCACTGAAAGAAACACGGCAACAACACATGAAAGATAAATAAGGTTTTGGCTGCTTGCATTTTATCCATACGTCCGGTAAGTACCCCGCGCACCGCATTGATTTCTTTACGCAGATATTGGTTTTGTGAACTCTGAAACATTGTAAACGCCCGCAAAAATGGATTGCTCTGCCAATAGCTTTGCTGGCTTAAGCGACCAGACTGCTGTGTTTCATCTGTCACACGTTCAAATTTTTCCAACGCTTTTTTCTTGGCTTCTGTTTCGTTCATCCCGGCAGACAGATTTTTTCTTAGTTCTGCTTTATAAAGCGCCCAGCCGCCGAGATAAATTGCTCCGCGGTCACCAAGTTTAATATTGGCCATCATTAATTCGCGCAATTTTATTTTGCCGGTATTTTTCTTGAAAAGTTCCAATTTCGACAGTTCTGCAAAATCTTTGATGATGTTCACATCTCGGGTCTTCATTAACGTTGTATTGCCCAACGTTTCTACGGCTTCTTTCGGATGAGCCGCAAAATCTTTCAGCCCTTCCATAAATTCCACCGTACTCATATGTTCCCAATAAGCCGGAAAAGAGGTCAGCTGTTTAATCATCAATGCCGGTTTGACAGCCAGAACCGACACAGCGTAATTAGAACGGATTTTGTTCCATAATTCGCCATAGCCAAATTTATTTTGAAATTTATCATTACTGGCCATTCGTGAAACTTCATAGCCAATACGACTTTCCATCTTTTTGCCAAACAAATTGCGAATAATGTTCTTAACTTTAACGTCCCCCATTACCCCATTGATGTCGATGAGTTTGTCCGACCATGCAATCCAGTGGTTGGAATTGACAATATAATCTTGTAAAACGGCAAAAGCTCCTTTAATTTTGACAGCTCCGGCCTTGGCTGTCCGTTGTTTCACTCCTGAGAAGCCTGCATAATTTGACACATCACCGGTGTCAACGTTAATTCCACCCCGATCTATCGAACGCGGGGAATAAAAAGGCCGCTTTCCGAGGCTGGTGCCATATTTGTCCTCATAAAAAGCATTAATCTTTTGGTAATTGTCATCATAAAATTCAAACAAGGCATTTGCCACCGCTCTGTCTTGTGCCGTCAATACTTCGTTGATTTCAGCCAAAAAGTCGTCATTATATTGCAATACCTCGTCATTCTTCATCAATTTTCGGGTTTCTTGGTCCTGCGACTTCATCCAAATGTCTAATAACTGGTCTTTGGTAAATGTCCGACGGTTATTTCCCCACTCAATAGTTGTCTCTTTTTTGAGTTCCTCATTAACATAACGACTGAGCGAAATTCCAGAATTGTCGGCATTGGCCAGTTTTTTTTCAATCAAACGTGATGCTTTTTCGCCATCATCAGCCACTCCCAGCGCTTCGGCTTGTTCAGCTTCAAATACGTCCAGATTGCGGTTAAGCGCACCCTGACCGGTTTTCGAGCTTTTATCATTCATTGATAGAATATCCAGCAGTCCGCCCCATGACATCTGGCTGGTTCCCAGTTGGTTAATAAATTGTCTTGCCTTGCTGCGCTCTCGCCGCCAATCGACTGTACCGCCATTAGTTAAAACATCTACCGCCTCGCCGATCATCCTTGCTTTGCGCTTACGTTTGGCTTCGGCAGTAATTGCCGTTGTCAGCCGTCCTGCATTATAGCTGTCTGCAATTGCATTATAAATATTGAGCAACAAGGTAGCGTCGGCTTTCTTGGCCGGTATTGACAATATTTTATTATCAAAAACCAAACTGTTCATGTCGCCGGTCTCTTCACCACGAATCATTGCATTAATCAATTTTACGTTTTCGGCAATTTTTTCGCGTGCCTCTTCCTTGGTCATCGCCATCAGTTCGCGAATATGGTCGAACTTACGGTTCATTTCCAAATTCGGAAAACGCCCGACAACTTTTCCGCCCTGTGTTCTCGGCTCCGTCCATTTTAACAGCTGATTAATTTTTTCAACAACTTCTGTTTTGCTGAAATTTCCACGGCTTAAAAGTTCTTTATATTTAACTTTATCAAACGGATTAAGAGCTTCCCGGTTCTGCTTTTTAGTAACATCATACTCGGCAATTTCAGGATAAAGGCGCCACGGGCTGATTTCCCCGTCTTCCATTTGTTTGATGACACCTTTTAATATTTTCTTGCTGATCTTTCCTTCCTTTAGCATATTGATGGCACGCATGGCAGACGGATAATCGACAATTCCGGCCTCTAACTGCCTTTTATAATATGCGCGGTCTCTATCTGTCACTACCTCGCTGTGAATGCGGTTGCTGTTTTCATATCTTTTTAGAAAATCTGAAAAATCAAAATAATTTAACTGTCCAGATTTCAAACCGGCTATTAAATCCTTCATATCTGCTTGCGACATTTTGCCTACTTTCAGCAAATACATTGCTTTTTTGGCAGATTCATACCCGGCAGACAGTTTTTTCATAAAAAAGTTCAAATCATCCTGAGAAAGTTTTTGTCCGGCAAACGGCCCTTTGGCAGCATCGTCAAACTTTTTCAGCTCCAGATTAAAGTCTTTGCGTTTCAATTCTCCGTTTTTCAGGCGCTCAATCAGACCATCCATGTCGGCTCGGCTCATTTTACCTTCATCCAAAAGCCGAATTGCCTTGCTGACAACATTAGGTGCAATTATGCCGCTCTCAAGAGATTCCGCCATTTTCTGCCCAGAAACCTGCATTGCAAAGTCAAGAGAACGCCCGCCCAGCATATCATCAAAAGTCTTGCGAATATCATCATTGAGTTTTATACCGTCCAAACGGCGTACTTCCGACCAAATGCCGCCAATCCATTTGCGGAAACGCGCAAACACTTTGCCCAGCAACGTATTCGGTGCTCGACCGTCCAACAGATACACTTCAAAAGAATTGGCAAAATACTCGTGCTGTTCTTCGGTCAGTTTGCCGTCGGTCGAACCGACATATTCATATATGGCATCCAACTGCGCTTTGGTTGTCTCATTATCCGAAAAACGGCGCATATCGTCCAAAAAGAAATGCCCCAACTCGTGAATAACGGTTGAGGCATCGGCATTTTCAAATAAATAAATGATACTCTCCTGATTGTTCCGCTGATATGCTCCGCGTGGGTTTTGCTCGCCTTGTGCCATAGGTTTATTGACATTTTCATCCAAAACTGCTATAATATCAGACATACTCCGACCAGAGAGCAGTCCCTTTTGGGTAGCGGGTGCCGTTTGCATCGCTCTGGCGGAGTTGCTTTTTATCCAGTGATCAATATTTGCATCCGTGTCCTTAAAAGCAGTCGTAATAATATTGCGCCCTTTTTTCATGTGCTCAAACACAATACCGTATTTTCCGCTTGGGGTTGATATTTTCATCAGTACCGGCTGCCCGTCAAATCTTTTTTTAGATGATAAAGATACATTTTCAATATTATCAATGTTATCTGCGATTTCTGACCATTCTGCAGCCGTTAAAGCATGCTTTCTGTCGTGTAACACGGTATCTCGAGGAATGTCAAAATTAACTCCGCTTTTTGAAACATTGGCAAAATACCTTGCACTTGTATCTTCAGGACGGTTAAAAATGTCATCGATAAAACTTCTCAAATCCCCGAACTTGCTTTTATACATTGCCTGTTCCCGCACGTTTTCATTCTTTTGCAAATTAGCTGATTTCTCTTGCTGGAAACGCAGATTCCAGCGCTCAAGCACATTTTTAACATCCGTTTTTTCTGCTCTGGCCAAAGTCGTGGCCCGTGCTGCCAATATCCGGGCTTCAGCATCAGCATAATTTCCTGAGCGGCCGGCAGCCGACAATCCCTCATAAAAATTGTTGTAAGCTTCATTAAACTGATTGCGGGCGTCAATCATTCCCAATGATGCCTTGAGTGTCTTGTCAATCTCCTCATCGCTCATTTGGTATTTTTCTTTTAAGATTTTGCGGGTCTGTTCTGTCATGCTTGCAACGTCAATCCCTTCAGGATTAACGTCAGTATCTAATTCTTTTTGTAAAACATGGTTCATTTCCTGAATATACGAACCTGTTTCCTGAAAAAGCATTTCTTGAACGGCATCTGCCATTGTCTGGCTCTCTTGCGGTGTCAATTCCGGCGTTTCCGTTTCCAGTATTTTTTTAATTTTATTATTAACAGCGCGATTGCGATTATTATAAATGCTGGTACCAACGGCAGCGGTGCCAGAACCTGTTAAACCGCCGACAGCCAAAGAAAACAACGTATCTCTCAAAATTTCGTCGTCTGAATAGTCAGATACGTTTGTCATGTTTTCAAATTGCATACCAAGATAAGTCTGTGCGGCCTCTTCGCCCCCTTCTGCAGCAAACCCCTTGAGAGATTGGGCAAATATACTGTTTGTATGCCGGCTGCCTATTTTCTTTATGGCAGATTTTCCAACCGCGCTCTGCGCCGCCTTGACTGCAGCAGAAGTAATAACGCGTTTTCCCAGATCCTGAATAGGCTTAAATTTGGCAATTCCCATTAATAAGCGTTCGCCAGCCAACTCAATGCCACCCTCAATTGTTCCGGCAACCGTAGCGTTAAAATCTGCTTCATCAATATCCATCCCGGCTTCACGGGCTTTATCAAAATATTCGGTATAACGAATTCTTCCGTATAAAGTGCTTATCAAACCTGCCGCAACGTTTGGATTTTTAGTTGCCATTGTTGCAACAACAGCTTCTCCGATAGATGCGCCGGCACTGCCCAAACCTTCAAAAAGCCGGTCGGTACTGTCCATTTCGGCTTCCGGGCGTAAAATCTCTTTGCCTTTATCCCAAAAAGCTTTATTTTTTGCCCGCAATTCGGCAATCCAACGATTTGCCTCTATCACTTTATCTGAGATTCTCTGTTTTTCTTCATCACTAAGATTTTCTCCCCAGCGCGAAAAGTTCCCTTGGTTTACCTCTTCCAGCATCTTTGCTTTTTCCGGCACATGATACATAGCATGCAGCGCGGTATCGGTTGCGTCCTCTATATGGCCGACAATTCCACGCTCTGCGCTTTGAAAAGAATGTTCTATATTTTCTCCCCACTCATTTACAGCTTGTTTTATTCCTTTTTCTTTCACATCGTCCGCCATAGATACACCCAATGACACCGCAGGTCTGAACAATACATTGTTAACGGGAAGAGGAATAAAAGGTGCAATCGCTTTTACTTTGCCGAAAAAATCTGCTTTATTTTCACCTTTAGCCTGAGTTGCTATTGCAAAACGAGTGTCCGCCTCATCAAAACTAACCGGAACGGCATAAACATCACCCGTATCATCGTCAAGAACAGTCTGCGCCGGAATATTTACCTCCTCAAATTCCCATTGTGGCGCCATATTGTCATTCTGCGGCAACAACTCATTTCCGCTGATTTCTTCAAATTCCCAAGACATTAATTTTTCCCTCCATAGGTTTGATAGACTTCTCGGCTGACTTCTTTAACGGTGCCGTCGCTCATAACCAATCCGTATTTGCCGTTAGTCTTGTCATAGGCTACTTTTACAACTCTGTTTTCGGTTAGTGGCTTTCCGACCGCCTTTTGTTCCGGCCGACCAGAGATCTGTACCATTCCGTCTCGGTTACTCAAAATATAAGTCGGATTAACGGATTGATTACGCAAAGATTGATAACGGCGCACCGCAAATTCCTGCTTTACCCGTTCCTGAGCTTCAGAATAAATCCGGCGCCGGTCATTTTCTTTCAGCTTAAGAATGTCGGCCACCGTATTCAGCCCCTTTGTTTCATCTACAATATCCTGTAAATTGTCATAATAGAGCTGATATGCTTCTGTTTTTACTCTGGCATTTGCAGCTTCGAATATCGGGCGCCGTTCTTTTGTTTCTTTTTTGATAACTTCATTTCCAATCAAATAATTTTCTTTCAGCCAATCATTAATGCCATCCGTTCCCAAATTCGGTTCCAGCCAGTCATTATCGCTGTATTTATCAATTTTTTCTTCCCACACTTTCATTAAGGGAGCTGATATGTTATTCAAAAGTCGGCGTCCCTCGCTTTCTTCAAGCGCTTTTTTATCAATTCATACATAAATTAAATCTTGCATTTCCTTGAAGTCTTCAATTTTGGCTTCCTTATTTGATGTTACCGCCCCAATACCTTCATAAATTTTTTGCTTGAGCGCCAATTGTTCCACGTTATCAAGCTTGTTCGGCCCTGTCTTATATCCCTGCATCCGATAAATCAGGTTTTTGAAGCTGGTTCCTGCCGTAGCCGGCATAGCCGCTTCAATTTCAGCCAAAGACATTTTTCCGCTGCGGGCACTTTCCAGTAGATTGTTACAACTTTCAGAATCTCCGTAGATGCAGAGCATTGCCTCTTTTTTTATTTCTTTCTTCTGATGCTCTTCCTGTTCACTTTTTCTTTTCTTCAAAACCGCAGATAACGCTGATTTTGTAGTTTCGGAGAACTTGTTTTTATTCTCTTCAAAATACGCAATAGCGGAATCGGCATCAGTATCGGCTCTTTTCATTACCTGAGCATTATAAAAGCTGTCTTTATATTCTTTGATTTTAGCGTCCAGAAATTCACCGCGGCCGGCATAATTGGTTTTAAGAGCGGCCAACCCCGAATTAAAAGATTGCTCCACCAGATCCGGGGCTTCATAATTCGCCAAACTATCCTCTATTGCTGATTTGATGCGAAAAGTCGTGTTTTCGTCAAAATATCGCTCTTTCTCCTGAGCTTCAAAACGGCTTAAAGTGTCCAATGTAGCGGAATTGCGGCGCTTATACATACTATTTAATGCTAACCGCTCATAATCATTGCCGACTTCTTTAAGTTTTTTCTGGTACCATTCATCGGCGGCTTTTTCCCATTCCGCTGTCGAACCCAGCGCCTGTTTGCCTTTGCGGGTCAAAATATCGCTGTTAACTTTTTCCCGCCGCAGCTTTTCAAAATCGCTTTCCCACTCCATTCCCCGGTTAACGGCATCTTTTTGAGCCTGCTTATCGGCTTCATCGTCAATCATTCTGCCGGTTCTGTTCATCTCATAACCGGTTTGTTGCATCGCCCGAGCTACTCCGCCGCCGAAAGATGCGGCATTTGCCAGCGGTGCCGGCATTCTTGAACGAACCACAACTGTACCTGTCCGGGTATTAACCATTTTTTCTCACTCCATAAAAAAAGCCCCGCCTAAGCGGAGCTTAATTAACAAATTTTTATTTATTACTTAAATAACTCGTCGTGTGAACCGGTTGCAACCAAAATCAAATCTTCATCTGTCGTTCGGTAAATTAATAACCAGTCCGGTTCAATATGGCATTCCCGGTGTCCCTTCCATTTACCACTCAAACTATGGTCTTTATATTTTGCCGGTAACACCTCTTCTTTTGCCAAAAGCTCTAATACCGTCTGAAAAAGGTGCATATCATAATGTTTTTTTTGGCAGCTTTTCAGCTGACGCTTGAAAAAGTTATCATAGACAATTTTTAGCATTAGTCTTCCTCACTCAGCAAATCTGCCATTGCATCATCGACTGTATCAAATTTTTTGAACTTATCGCGATTTTTGCCGCAAACATAATCATCGGCCCTTTGCATTGCCATTTGTGTCACTTTGTTTGGCTCATCTGCCAATGACGGTTGAAACGGCAAAGCCCGATGATGTATTACCTGACGGATAAAAACGCGAATACCCTCATTGAGGCTCATCCCCATCTGGTTCAAAATGGCTTCTGCTTCTTTTTTGCTGTCGGCATCAATCCGCGCTTGAATGATTGTATTCATTTCACTTCCCCTTTGTATTCCTTAAATATAATACAAATATAATACAAAATCATTACAAAGTCAATACAACATTATGACTATATCTGACAACCGTTGCCTTTACTTTTCTTTATGCATAGATAAAGAAACATTCCAAGCCAAATCAATCCCACAATTGACCATGATTGAAAAACAATCAACGTCCAATCGTTACGTTGATAGGCATCATCCAAAGTAACCCCATCACTATTTAAACCTGCTTTTAAGAGTGTCAAAATAAAGAATACAATAAATACTCCACCAAAAAACCAAGGCGTATTTGTAAATGAATTAGCTCTTTTAATAATTATGTTAACAAATCCATAAAGACATAGAACAGAAGATATTAAAACTAACTCTTCTTCATGAGACAATCCATATACTGCGTATGGAATAATATAAAAAAATAAGAATAGTCCCAAAAAATTACCCCTATCAAGTATTCCATTGAATGAAAACCTTGTCTTTATGTTATTTTTTAGAGGACTAAACTTTTTACTAAAATTCTTCAAAAAACCAAATCCCCAAATCCAAACACCAGCCCAATATAGCCACATAGGCAAAGATAGTATTATAAAATGAGCAATCCCAGATTCTAAAATATAGTCTTCTTCCCACATAACTGACATAGAAACCAACAAAACCAGTTCCCATAAAACAGAAAGAACTATTAATATTTTTTCAATTTTAGCTAATTGTTTCATATTACATCTCCTTAACAAAATAATAAGATAAATGGCAATTAACGCAAGCTTAATATTTTGGTTTTCTACTTGGTACTGTTGTTGCCGGATTATAATGTGAATTATATACACTCATATCTTCGCTAAATAAGCCTTCGTTTGCCTTAAACAACAAATTGCCTGCACCATTAAGCAGAGTAGAGAAAGCACCGATTTTTCCGGCGCGTTTGGCGTTCTTGGCCGCGGCATCGTATAAACTGGCCTGAGAATTATATCCCCAAACCTCGCGGGCCGTATTATCGCTGATTTCCTGCCGGTCCCGCTCCCCCCATTCCGCCGTCTGCTGAAAAATCTCCAACGGACTGTCGGAAGTCAGATCCACGCCGTTCGCTGCCAGCTGCGCCATCTGCCGGCCAAGCAACTGTTTATTCTGCAACGCGGCTTTTTGTTTCTCTTTTTCTCCGGCATCGGCAGCATCTTTGGCTTTCTGCCGCATAATCTCGGCATTATATTTATTAGCTTGGCTTTCCGCTTTGCCTTCCTGATAGGTTCCATAAGCCTGCATTCCGGTTCCGACAGCCATCAATGCCATCGCGGCAGTCATTGGCTCACACATTCTCTTTCTCCTTATAAAAATGTAAAAACAACGCTTTTTTCAAACCGTATGGCCGGGGTTCGTCAAACTTAAAACCGCACCATTTCAGCCAGCGAATCGATAATTTATTATCAATCCAGACATAATTCTCCAAACAGTCGGCATATTTGAAGCCTTCATTGACATATTTCATTGAATTTTCAACAAAGCTTTTCTTCATTCGGACTAAATCTTTTGCCCCCAAAAGCCAAATCAGTCCCTTCCTGCTCAGAAGAAAAGGCCGGCGAACGCCAAACAGCGCAACCGGACGCCCGTCCAGTTCAATACAACGGCAATACGCTGAGGTTTCAAAGCTGTGCCGCAACGCCTCAAGAGGCTCCCATCCGCCGGCCAAGTCAAGTTCCTTGCGATCAATCTCGCGCATTTCTGCTGCAACAGCCGAAATATCAGCCTTTTCAGCAAATCGCCATTTAACCTCCATGCGTAACCTCGGCAATCACGCTATTAATCGTCAGCGGCACAGGATCCTCAGATATGACGATAATTTCACCGTTATTATTATATCCGCCCAGTAAATCCAGCCGCTTATATCCGTTAATCAAATCATAAGCTTCGCCGTATTTTTGATATGTCAACGAGGTTTCTGCATAATTAACGGTATTTTCGTCAACCTGAGCTGCCTTGAAATAACCGGAATTTTCCACCAAAAACTTAACGGCCGTTATTCTTTTCTTGTTTCCGAGCGATGTCGCTGATGTCTCCGTCGGATAATCCACACTTAAAGTGCGCAGCATTGCCGTATAGGGCAGCCCGACTTTAACGTGCTTTCCGGGAACATTGAGCGTGATTTCCCCGTTTATCACGGTTTTCAACCCCTGATAACCGCCGTCAACCATCACGGCGACATTTCGTCCTTCCAAATAATCAATGCCGGAAACGGTCGAGACATCGGTTTCCGAAATCAGTTCGCTGGCACAATCCATAAAAAGGTAATCCGAATCCTTTGACGTAATGTTTTGCTCTAAGACAAAGCGTTCAATACTGCGCTGACCGGTTCCGTTTACCTCTCTGACAACCACAGCGTAAAGACTTTCTCCGCTTGCTTCCTTAACCGGGCAAATACTTTCTATCCATCCGTCCGTCACATAGCGGGTAAATGCCGCCAGCTGATGCTCCTTAATAAAGGTCAAGACAGCGGCTTGTCCGTCCTCAAAAATAATCCAAACCTGATATTTGCTTGAGCAATAGCCCCAATCCACCACTTTGCGCCCGTCAAACAAGTGCGTGGCAAAAATGCAAATGTCTTCGCCGTCATAGCCGTCGCTGGCTAAAGAATATCCTAATGTCCGAATATGTCCGTCGCTGAAAAACAGTGCCATGTTGCCGATAATCAGCGGTTCAATATTATCACAAGGCCAGGTATTCTGCTGTTTTATATTCGGGTCTTTGCCTGAGAGGAATCCGGTTTCGCCGGGCATTAGCTTCCAGACACCGTTGGCGGTCGTCATCAGCAAATCGTTGAGCGATATAAAATGATATATCGTATTAACCTGCTTACCTGTTGCCCGTACTGAAATTGCATCATTGTCCTGTATCGGATTTGACATCGTAAAATTATTATAACAACCGGAACGGGACGCTTCAACCAATTCAAAATCTTCCAATGTCGCCCCCATCGCCATACGCTGTTCATGGATTCCGCAGGCGCTCGGATATTTATTTTCTCCGTCAAACGGGTTTCTTTTGGTCGGCGGTGTGGTGTTATAGTCAAGTTCAGCATTTTCATCCACCATGCTGATAGTTGCAGCCCCTTCGTCTGCCACCACAGTCGAAATCCAACCGTACATACCGGAATAAAGCCGGTAAACATTATATTTTCCGCAGCCTTCCACTTTATTCCAAGTCAGTGTGACTTTATTAGTTGCTGAGAGTTCGCCGTTGGTGATTTCAACCGAAGCCGGCAGGCTTTCTTCGCCGGACTTATCATCAATTGCCGTCACCTTATATTTATATGTCCTCCCGGAACCGGAACCTGTGGCTTTGAGATTGGCCGGAGTTGAGGTTTTGGGAACAAAAACCATATCTTCAAATTCCCAATGGTTATGATCATAGCGTTTTAACATCCGCGGAACATGCAGTGGATGCGTGATATAAACCACATCGGCCGACTGTTCAAACTTCATCTGCCACACTTCATCTATGTCATATGCGGTTTCCAGTTCATACGGTTCGGTGCTGTCCTTTGCTGCCACCAAACCTCCCTCGCTGATAATTCTTAACACTTTATTGCCAAACTCCAGCGCATAGCCTTGGTCTTGAGAGAACTGAAAACGACGCAGGCGGGACGGATAACCGTTGTTTTGTACACCTCCGACATACCATGAACCGTGTCTCTTGTCCAAGCCGCCCTCTTTCTTTACATAAAAGTTAAGCAGAATTTTGGCGGCAGAACCATATTTTTCCAAATTGGTACGGGCATACAATGCCGGGCTGATTTCGCCGGCATTAAAAGAAACCTGCGCAATTTCCATTCCCATCAGAATATTCCCCCGTTGTAAATTTTGTAACCTTCATGCAGGTTTTTATCAAAAAACTTGAGTTCGTTCTCAACGTCGTAGCTTTTAGCCATCTCAATCAAAGAAGCATATTGTTCGTATTTGCTCTGGGCTTCTTTTTTCAAGGCGGCAATCGCCTCGCATACCTTATTTGCCAAAAGATAAGACGTTGCCTCGGCAAAAGCTGCCGGCCACATTTCCGGATTCAGCAGCTTGGTTGTAAAAATTAATTTTGAAATTTTATAATTTGAAAGAATTAAGCGGCTGGCTTCATTTTCTGACAATACAATCGCCGCATTGCCGTTCAAATCAAGCAGATTTCCATCTTCATCGCGGAACTGCCAGATTGTTACGGCTTCATTTGGATAAACGTAACAATACTTAAAACCATCGTATGTTTCCGCAGACATTGCCGGGATCTTCATTTTACGGGCAAATGACCAGTTATAATAAGAAAGTGCCGTTTCGACCACCGGTTCAAAATACAGCCTGCATTTCTGCGCTTTAGGGTCATTTCCCGAAATATCAATGATTTCACCGTGGGATATAAGTCCCAGCGACATGTTGTAAAATTGTGTCTTATCCATTGTTCATTCCCTGTAAAAAAAGGCGCCTGATTTCTCAAACGCCTTTTTATTATTCAGTTTAGTTGCCGGATGAAGAATCCGGAGCAGGACTATTGCCCGACTGTTCATTATTGTCGGAAACAATGTCTTCATTCCCATCCGGTTCTTCTTTGGCCTCAGGCTCTTTGTCCTTAACCTCTGGCTCTTTTCCTTTGTTTCCGCCTTTGGACTTGGCTGAAACATCGGGTTTTCTGGTTTCGGCACAAGCTTTTTCCAAAACAGAAATCCGCTTGTCAAACTTGGCTAAGTGTTCACCAACCAAGTCCTTGAAAGCCTCAAGCTGCTCCTTAACTTCCGCCGCAGACTGGTTTTCAGTAGCCAGAATTTCCGCCGGCTCCGGCTGCTTGGCTTTCACCATTTCCCCGGTTTTGGTGTCCTTAAAATGGCTGTTCGGTTCAACGCCGTCGGCCAAAGGTTCGCCGACTTCATAACGCTTGCCGCCCAACTGGCAGGCCTGAGCGCAGACATATCTTTTATTTGCCATTGCATTAAGCCTCCATTCTCTCGCCAACCCAAGCGGTAACGGCACCGGCGGTCATTGCCGCCGTTCCGACCGTTGCCACAACCTTAGAATAACGCTTAAAGCCGACCGGCAGCGGCTGGCTGATAAGCAATGCACCGGCGCTCAAACCCGCCAAGGCGATGTCTTGCGTTGCAATGGCGGTTGAAAAATCGCTGCCATCGTCCGAGTGTTTCAATTCCACTTTCAACGTACCAGCGCCGCCGGAAGCAAAAGCTTCGGTCACACGAACCTGAAAGAAGTTGCTCGGAACTGATTTTCCGTAATCTGACCGGCCTTCGCCAAAATCGATTACATCCGATTCAGAAGCTCCGGTTGCCCGCGGCTCCATCTTATCGGCATATACCAACAAACTGTCTCGCATATTTTTTTCCTTAATTAGAGTTATAAAAAAGGGGCTGATGATTTCAGCCCCGCCTTGTTTTGTTTAGGCAACCTGTTCTTCCGAATCCAGAATAGCCTCACAAAGTCTGATCGGGTTGCCTGGTCTGAACTGCGTAACCGGCATACCGAACGCATCCTCCAACTGAACAGTTGCCTTGTTCAAAGCTTCAATGTCCAGCAGGTTGATAGCCGTAGCATTACCATAAATCACGGCACCTTTGCCCTGCTGCTTCATATTGTTCAGAGCACGGATAATCATCTTAGAAAGATTGATTTTCTCGCCTTCTTTCGGGTCAACCGGAATATTGCAGATTCGGGCAACACGTTTCGGGTTGGTAATGCCAAGCCCCATATGACACTGGAAATGGTCGACATAGGCCTGATACATTTTACCGTTTTCATCGGTTACCGTATCTTCGCCTAAATCGTCGTGAGTAATACCGCCGGTTGCTGAGCCGCGCGGATAAATGCCTTTGGCTTCAACCTTATCCCATTGCACAATATAGACAGAGGTCAGATTGTCGCCGGTACCGCCGGCATTAATCACACGGCGGTCGTCAATTTTGCCGCAGATAACAGCCAAACCGTCAGACTCATCGGGATCTATTTTTGAATTGCCGTAAAAGACAGCATCACCCAATGTTTGCGCCAATCCCTCAATCATACCTTTAGCCTCGTCCATACGAAACTGTTTCGGATTCGGAGCCAAATTGCACTTGGCTTTATCAACCCGAGAATAATTCTCATACATGGCGATATTGAAGGTAATCGGTTCGGTTTTGGTTCCCGAAATGCCGACACCTTTGTCAAACTGGCGTTTTTCGCCTTTCGGAACAAAAGTTCGGATAGTATCTTTGTGAACAGATCCGCCGTTTGCCTCAATAAACGGAATATCCTGCAAAATAGGATTTTCCTGAGACATCACTTCGGCAATCGTTGCCATGTCACCGTTCGGTGCAATGCGGTTGGCAAGTTCAAGCAACGACAGCTTATTAACTAGTTTCGTAGCCATTTTTTAACCTTTCTTTTAAGTTAATCCATACTCTTAAATTGCAGCACCGGCTCGCCAAGCTCATTGCGATTAGATGCTGTTGCTGACCCGGTCGAGTTCACAACCTGGTCTTCACAGATGGCTTTGCCGACTTTATAGCAAAACCTTACAAAAGCCGGATGGTTACCCAATCCTGCTTCTATAATCTCTTTAGTCAGCCGCTCGTCGCCGAACTCCAAAACGGCCCGATTGGCGATTGCAATGTTCTCTTCTTTGCCGAGAATCTCATCAGCTCTGGTTTCCTTTTCCCAGTCGCTGACCTTTTGGGCATAGGCATCAGCCTGTGCTTGTATCGCCTTGTTAAAGACTTCGGCGCCGGCCGCGACAATTTTCTCGGCATTTTCCTTGGAACATTTCAACTCTTTCAAAACCGGAGAAACCTGAGCCATAATGTCTTTGTCCAGTTCAAACCCGTCCGGGCATTTAATCTGGCTGTAGTCAATTTCCTCTTCGGTCTCGGCTTCACTCTGCTTATCTTTGTCAGAAGAGACTTCTTTTTCTGAATTTCCTTCTGCACCCTTGTTTTTGTCGCTCTCGGTGTCTGCCTTTTCTTCTTCATTCGGATTTTCCATAGAAGAAAACGCCAAAGATTTCTCTTCGGCGTTTTCGTTGGTCTGAGTTTGCCCAGCGGCACCGGCCGCGGCATTATCTGTCGGATCTGACATTTACTTTCTCCTTTGCTATTTGATAAATTAAATCGGGGTCTACCCGGTCAAGCGTCTCTTCAATCCAAAGCCCAAACTCCCGGCGCCCCTCATTGCGGCACATTTCCTGAACATTGGAATCATAGACGCTGTGATGAATACCGGCATATTCAAGCAATTTCCAGAACACCCGCTTTCCGGCCGGCGTTTTGGTTACTTCTCTCAAATCATCGAGAAAATTCTGATACTCCAGTTCCGGCGCGGCGTCCGGCTGTTTTTCCTCATCATCTTCAAAAAACATCAAACACCCCCATTTCCGGAACCGGATATGTCATGAAGGGTTTTGGCGCCCTCAAGCATTTGTTTAGCCATTGCCAGCTGTTGCATCTGCTGTTGTTGAGCCGCCTCAGCCTTGTCCATTTCCGCCACTTCATCATTAGAATTGACGATTGTCGGATTGACGCCGCGCTTATCGGCATAATCGTCAATCAATTTATAGACATTCAGTTTTTTCTTAGCATTCGGCTCATAAGAAGAAACCATGCCGACAAACTGCGTGAAATCAAGCTCTGCCGAGAGTTCAACCGATTTCTGAGCCATTGTCAGCATAGAAATATACTCAATTTCCAGTTCCATGCCTTCCAGTTCGGGAGGCGGCGGAGGCAATGCCCCCATTTTATAGGCATATTGATAGGTTGTCGTAATCGTCGGCGACAAAAACTCTCCGGTAATATTATTAAGCACCGGCCCCAGCTGCACCATCTGTTCGCTGCTGACTTTTTCGACCTCTGTCGCCGTCATGCGTTTATCAGAGTTCAAGACGGCATTAAACAAATTATAAAGCATCGCGGTTTTGATGTCATTTTTGGCATCTGCAATAGATAAATTAATCCCCGACAGGTCAATATTGACATTCATTGTCGGGGTTACTTTATTATCACCTTTGCGAGAATTGTACGGATTAATGCCGCCGGGAATTAAACTTGGCTTTTTACCGTTGTCATACATATCAGACGGCACGTTTATCGGCGGCTTGACCTGCATGTCAACGCCATAATGCCGGGTCAGATGCCATTTCTGCAAAGATTTTGCCATACCCATGCCGTTCATTGCCGGAGCAATCGCATAGACTTCACCGCTCAGGGGTTCCCAGCGCGGTGTTCTTGCCGGAAAACCGTCAAAGCCCGAAATTCGCAAAATCCCGTCATCTTCTCGAAAATCCTGCAAATAATAAACGGACAGATACGGCTTGTTTTTGGCATCCATCTTGCCTTTATTCATCATAAAATTCGGCATAATTTCATGGACAACGTTATGTCTGACCAAAATCTGGCTGTTATCATAAGACTGACGAATTGTTCTCGGCAAATTATCATAGCCAAACTTAGCCACAAGCTGATGGGTTGTCATCGAAAACGGATGAACAAAGGTGTCCACAATACCATCATCGTTTGCCGCCAGCATATATTCACCAATGGTAAACAAATGAAAGTGCGTAATTGTCCGCACATTTTCTTCCTGCAGCATGCAAGGCTGACCGAACAAACCCATTTCTTTATAAGCCAACGGTGAAAGCTTATAAAAGTTTGACTTAAGCAAAATCTCAAAAATAATATTCTCTACCTGATAAAGCCATTCTTTAACCGGCTTAAATTCCATCAGGTCGGTATCACGCAGCTTAAACTTGAACCAACGGGTTGTCGGGTTTGTCAGACCGGATTGCAGGCCGGCAGCCAGAACATTGGCACAATCATTAAGAATATTGTCAACAATATCATCACTGCGGCGCAAAAACTGCTTATTCGTCTCATTAAAAAACTTGCCCCGAAAAGAACGGGACAGTTCCGCCACTTTTTTCCACCCCGGTTCCCAGTCTTTATACTCATCGTATAAAGCTGTATGAATCCGGTCCAGCTTTTGCCGCAACTTCCGTTTATCTATCATTCGCTTAACTTCCCAACAAAGTTTTCTTTACGGTTTGAGCCTGAGTGGTAAGCCCCTCAGAGCCGGTTAAAATCGTGGATTTTCTTCCCAGCATCTGCTGAGCTTTTTTCTTGGCATCTTCTCTGGCCTTAACTGCCTTTTCATCAGCTTCTTTGGGGTCATTGCTGTATGTTGACGGAGAAATAACCGTTTTTGGCTTATCTCCTTTTAACTTAACCGTTCCCAATGATACTGCCGAAACCGCATCGCTAAAAATATCACCAACACTTCCGCCACACATTCCTTTTCTCCTTAAAGTTTGCTCCAGTCATAACTTTCAGACTGTTGTTGATACGAAGAAGGGGAGCTTTTAATGCTCCCCTTGTTTTTTTTCTGAACCGGACAATAAAACGACATCGCCAGCGCGTCCGCATCATCCGGCGACGGCAATCCGCAGGCTTTCATGTCTTCTTTGGACATCAGTTGCTTTTTGCTGTCTTTGAAAAAGTATTGAATAGCCATTAAGTCATTCTTTAAGTCTTCGTCATCATCAATCGCGCCGCCTTTCGTCATCCATTCATGCAATGCATCGTACATTTCCGCCCGTTTGTTTACGTAACGGTCGGGCTGATCCAAAGTGTCCCTCTCACCAAAAGTTACCTCAATAACTGGGTACCCCATTAAAACCAACTCGTCGACGCAACCACCGCCAACACCGCCGCCATCAATAAAAATAGCGTCCGGTTGGTAGAAATCTGCCAATTTTGCGACCTCTTTCGCTAAAACAGGTAAACGCAATTTCTCAAACCGATGCACCGGAAAATCCCGGGCATTGCGACCTTGGCGGAAACGGACAACGCTTTGGTCATCGCCGAAACGGCTGACATCAACCATCATCAGCAACGGTTCAAACTGATTGTCAAAGCTCTCCCGCTCCTGCGCTGCCTTAATTAAAGCCTCGCTAAACATCTGATTGGTTGAGGCCGACGGAAACACGCCGCGAACACGGACTTTGACAAAGTCCGAATCCTCGCCGTATTGTTCAATCCATTTAGCAATCTGCTTTTTATTGGTAAAGCTGACCGTCCGGCTGTCAATCTGCCTTGTGTCCCAATAATCCCGGTTTTTATGGAAACATTCATAAAAATTGCCGGTATTTTGGGTCGGATTTCCAAAAGCAACCCATAAAATTTGCGTACCTTGGTCGGTCAGAGCGCCTTCCGTAACCTCCCAGATTTTATCCCAAATCTGCGAAGCCTCATCAAAAACCACCAAAATTCGCTTGCCTTGGTTGTGCAAACCGGCAAAAGCGTCAGGATTATGCTTGCTCCATGGGATTAAATCGACGCGCCACGATTGCTTATAGCGCTCATCACATGAAAATATACTGGTTGCGGTCATTGTAAACCAATGTTTGCAAATGCAGAGGTTATACCATTTCCGAACCTCGGGCCAAGTTTTATTGCGAAGCTGCGTATCAGTATTAGCTGTTACAATTCCTCGCGTTTCGGGGAAAGTGCACAACGCCCACAAAACCAACCATGCCACCAATGCCGATTTACCGATACCATGCCCGGATGCCACCGCAAACTTCAACGCCTCTTCAACGGTTAACAAGTTATCTCTAATATCTTTGAGTATCTGAACTTGCCATTCTTCCGGCTTTTGGTTCTCCAGCGTTCCTTCGCCCCACGGAAAAGCCAGCATAACAAAGGCATACGGGTCGTCGGAACATTCGGCCATCGCCTCGGCCAATTGCTCTTCATACTCGCTGTTCATTTCTCATCCTTATTTTTTGGCTGTTTTACTGCCTTTTTTCTTTTTGGTTAAAAACTTTTTAAGCCGCTCTGCCGTCGGCTCGTCATTGATAAGTTTGGTCGTTGTTTCTGTTTTCCAGCCATCAAAGCAGTTTTGCAGGATCCAGTCGGCTTTGTGGTCTTTGCTCAGATTGCACCTATCAATTAAATAAACCTCGCAAATCTGTTTGATACGGGTAACCGTATATTCATATTCTTTCTTTTTGCCGTATTCGTTCAAAGTCTGGTTGGTAATACCCATATAATCGCATACGCCCTTCACGCTGATTGAACCTTGTCCGTAAATCGGAATACCGTCTTTGGTATAGAAGATAATGGCATTTTCTTTTTCCGTGAAATAAGCTGTTGCCTTCTCAGCCATTTCTTCCGCAGACTTAAAAGCCGGCGGGCGGCCGCCTTTGCACAGCAAATGAAACTTATCAACAAAGGCAGGCTCGCTTATCATCTCCGCAGGTTTGGCCTTTTTCTTTTCCGGCTGAACAGCGGCCGCAGCTTTTTCTTTTTTCATCTTAACCATTGTCAACCTCATAAAAAAACCGCCAAAGAGGCGGTTTCATGCTAATTTGTTCTTTATTTATTTTTTTTCATCCAATCCCATGTCCATTTTGACAGCCACCCTGTTTTATTATCTAAGTTGACTTCAGCAAGAAAAAACTTACTATCATCTAAAACTGGTTTTAGTCTATCATACCATTTCTCTTTTTTTGACGTGGATTTTAAAATAAAAATATTAGGCATAATTTTTATCCAATCCAAAGATAAGTCTAATTTTTCTTTAAGTTTGTCTGGGTTGAATTTCCCCTGATTATCAATTGACAGAATATAGAACACCGCCATTATACTTTCTCCTCTTCATCATGAGTTAATGGAAGTAACTTCGTTCCTTCTGGAGCAATTTCTATGAGTTCCTCATAATTTGAAGGATTATAGCCATTTTTAGTATTATATTGAAATTCCATTCTCCTAGATTCTAATAGATACTTTTCTGTTTGTAATCTTTCAGGCATCTTAAGCAAACAATAAAAATAACAGCCTATTATAAAAATTATAATCAAGCAAAGAATAACAACAGCTATAACGCCATAACCCAACCATAAAAAAAGAAACAACGCCGGAGTTATATAGAGGCAAAGTTTTATCAATGGATCTATAATATTATGCTGTTCAACACTGCCGCTATCAAAATGTAAAAGGTTAGTAAAATCGAAGTTCATATTAAATTACAGTTCTATTAAATTTTTTTGTTAGAATAATATCAAGAATCATAATAATCAATCTAAAAAAAGGTTTGTTATCGCACAAACCTAAAAAGCGCCGTTCTTGTTTCCTAGGGGCAAGCAGACGGAATTCTCACCAAGGTTACAGCTTAATCGGTCGCATACCTTTCAAAACGTCCGCCGGGCTAGGCTTTTCGTAAGAGATTATCCCGGATTACTCTCTTTCGCCTTGGTTGCGGGAGAAGGACTTGAACCTCCGACCTCTTGGTTATGAGCCAAGCGAGCTGCCATCTGCTCTATCCCACTATAGAATCCCGAAGGGCAAGAACTTCGGGACGCATACTAAAAAGCTATTATAGCAAAATTACTAACATAAAAAGCCGAAAATGTCCCATTCAAAAGTGTGGCAAAGTGTGGCACTTTAGACAAAAGAGATTTAACAGGTTTTCACGGCATCAAATATTCTTTTCAATAACCGTTCCGCCCAACGATAAACATATTTGCGGTCTCTTTTGTTCGGACTATACCGATAAGCCAGTTCTTTCCGCGGTAATCCGGACAGGAAATCCCGCAAAAAGACATACTCATTCGGATAAATCAACGGCGGCGACATCCAATGTTCGTCAATATACCAAGCTTCCGAAATATCGCGGCTGCTAATATCGGGACGCATATACAGCGCATCTTCTTCATTGACCGGAGGAATTGCGACCCGGTAAAAATCCGTCGTTTTGCAGCGCGGACGTTGGATGTCAGGAAGCCAGCGCATAACTTCAAAATACTTTTCAAGATTGACTTTTACATCGTCAACGCTTTTTATGTTTCTAATCATCCTCAAACCCTTTCATTTCAAGCCTCAGCGGCATCTTTTCATCTTGCCCCGCCTCCGGCAAAAATTGCTTTCGCGCGTAATATCGATTCAGAAAACCCCTTAAAATTAACGTTTTGATATTAATTTCAAGCAAAATCAAAGGCTAATCCGGCGGGTCACTTCCCAGCAAAACCCCTAATTTCCCCTGATTTCGGGAAAAGGCGACAATTTGCTTGCATAGCCACTTCTTTTCAACCGAACACCCCATTTTGTTTTTCTTCAACCAGCTTTCAAGCCCGATCCGAACCGTTTGGTCGGCGCGGGCATACGGCTTAAAAATCGGGTCCGTGAAATCAATCTTAAAACTTTTTGTAATCCTGACTTCATCCTCCCTCGGTTCATGCGGAGCCGACAACCAAGGCTTAGGTTGTTTTTTAGCCGCAGAGGGTGCCGCACAATCCAACCTTGCCGAGCTTGGCGGCGGTGTCATACCGCCGCTTACTGCACTGCTTCCGCCCTCGAGGGCTGCCGGCTTTGGCGGCAGGGTGCCCTCAACTGCCAACTTCCCTTTACTGCCCACCCCTTGAGGGGTGCCGCGAACAGCGGCGGGGTGTCCCCCAACTGCCCGACTGCAAACAGGGACCGAGCGCCCTGTTTGGACTGCCTTACTGCCCGACAGGCCGCCTGTCGGGGACTGTCCCTTTCCCGTTTCATTCACCACGGGGCTGTTGATAACTTGGTTTTCTCCCACGCCCTCTTTCCAATGCAGTAATTCTGAACGTAGTGAAGAATTACAATATCCAGTAATCCCGTCAGCCGTGGCCGGATTCTCGGCAAACGCTTGTTCACTATGATGTTGGTTGCTTTCGTCCGACGTTTTTCGTATGACATCGTCGTCATAATCGTCATCTTTCGCTTGACGCTCCGATGTCTGACGATTTTCTCGCTCTTTCTTTAATTTGTAGGCTTCCCGGCGCTTACGGTTAATTTCTTCGCGGTTGTTTTCGTAATACGTCGTTTGACGTTTCGTTTTACGCTTTGCCGCTTTTCGTTTGTCCGCTCCGATTTGTGCATTGTTGCGCTGCGCTTCGCTGCGGCGGTAATATCCAGCATTGTACTCGTTAATAACATCCAAAACCATAGCAAAGGCCGACTGCGCTTGCGGCGATAAATAAGAGAAATCAAAACCTTTGCCGGAACGATGCTCGTCCCAGTAATAAGCATAATCATCAACCGCATAAAAGACCTCAAGAATAATCTCGGCCGGAAATCTCCCGTCCAAAGCTCTCCTGATAGACCGCGGCATCATATATGATTCTCTTATATATCCCACAGGCTTTCCTTTTTATAAATCGGCGTTCCGCCGTTAAAAACCAATTTTACGTCTCAACCAGCGCCTCCAAAGCCTAAATCCTGACTTCTTTGGTTTCCTGAACACCGTTTCAATATCACAAAACATTCCGCAATCTTGCGCTATGCGGCGACGAGCCATATCGGCATATTCGGGGTTTAATTCAATCAAAATGGCGTTCTTTTGCTGCCGCTCGGCTTCCAAAGCAGTCGTGCCGGCACCGCCGAACGGATCTAAAACCACGCCACCGTCAGGGCAGCCCGCCAACAAACACGGCCGCACCAGCTCCGTCGGAAACGTCGCAAAATGCGCCTCGGTAAAACCACGGCTTGCAATCGTCCATACCGTACGCCGATTCCGCAAGCCTGACGGATTTTCCTGATTACCGACAGTTTGACTGCCGGAATCCCCCAATCCATTCTGAAAACTCTGATTGTGAACATAGGCACCGCCGCCGCGAAAACTCTTATTATTTCCTTTACCGCGTGATAATCGGTGCTGGCTGTCATGATGCCCCGGCCGCTCCGGCTCATTCACAATTCGGTCAAAACGCAGCGCATTCGGATGCTGAATATTGCCGTTATCATTAGCCGCCACAGGCTCCAAAGCCGCTTTATAGTTATAAAAGTATTTTTGCGATTTGCTGAACAAAAACATATATTCGTGAGCTTTCGCCGGACGATCCTTTGCCGATTCCGGCATACTGTTTGGTTTGTGCCAAATAATATCGCTCCGCAGATAAAATCCCAGCTCATCACGCAGGGCAAAGGCCAAGAGCCACGGCAGGCCGACCAAATCCTTAGGTTTTAACTTTCCGACAACCGTTGAGAAAGGCTTGTCCCGAAATGTCCGGTCATCATTCACAACTTCCGCCGCAGGCCTGCCGCTTATATGCGTGGCATAGGTATCGCCATAATTAACCCAAAGCGTTCCCTCCGGCTTCAAAACACGATAAACTTCCCGAAAAACCTTAACCAGCGCCGCAATATGCTCTTCCGGCGTCCTCTCCAAACCAAGCTGCCCCTTAACGCCATAATCGCGCAGCCCCCAATAAGGCGGAGAGGTAACGCAACAATCAACCGAATTGTCAGGAAGCTCTTTTAAGCGTTGTAAAGCATCACCGATATAAATTTTAACGCTCATCCACATTGCCTCCGAAAAGGGCTTGATTGACGGATTGCTCCATCTCATCAAGCCATTTGCGGACTTTTTGATAATTTTTCTTATCCCGGCGCAAACGTCTTTTAACGCTGACCGGTATCTTCAACTTAAATTTGAGTGAGCTGCTTAAGTCTGCCGGGAGCATATCTTTTACGGCATTTGCCATAATCCCGGCATTTTTGGGAGTTTTCGGAAAATTTAACACGGTTCTGCCGAATAATAAGTATTCCAAATAAGCTCTGTGCATCTCGTCTATAACAGACAAGTGATCGGTGTCGGCCGCCGCTACCGAACTATTAACATTATCATTGGCAGCTTTGACTTCCGACATTGGATAATCTGTTTTAATCTGCCGCATCCAGTTTGGAAAGCGTACATTTTTGAATTTTTCAATTAACGATGTCATTTTCTTGCCTTTCTCAATAATTATCTCTGCTTTTGAATTTGCGCGGCCGTTTCGTCTATCGCCCGGACGGCCGGCATTATCCGGGCCTTAATTTCAGCAAGCAGCTCCAGCGCCTCTTCTTTTTTGGTAACGCCGGAAAAAACTTCCAATAAAAGTCCGGTCAGAACTTCATTCAGTTCGCTGCTGATTTTTTCTTCACGGGATAAACTGTCCATTTCTTGGTTTTCTCCTTAATAATCAAACAAAAGAATATGCAAAGCTATGTCAAAGAACGACATAACTTTGCATCAATCTTCTATTTCAAATCTATCGACTTGAAATAAGTGTCATATACAAACTTAATTTCCAAATCGCGCAGACCATCTTTAAAACTGCACAAACCGAAAATTTTTCTAAGCACGCTTTTATTGACGTCTTCTTTCTTCACGTCTTTATAGACGGAACAAATATCTGCCTCAATATCAGCACGGACTTTTTCATTGTCATACAGGCGGCTGATATTTTCACGAATTTTCTGTTCACGCTCCTTACGTTTTCTTTCCTCTTCCACCGCATCCATTTCCTGAACCGGCTCCATTGTCATTTGAGGGTCTTCATTTTTCTTTGCATTTCTGCCAAACATCTTTTTTCTCCTGATTAGTGGTTGAGTTTTTTCTGCAGCATATAAGCCTTTTTAAGGCGCTTATAAAAACTGCGGGTGCAATTGCGGGCAAGACGCCATGTACCCGGATGGCTTTTGCTCGCAACATATTCAACTTCCGGCGCACCGAGAGTTTGCTCTCTGGCTATTTTCCGTAAAGCTTTGGCTTTTTTAGCTCTCATCTTGTTTTCCTTCCTTTTGTTTACAAATATGTCCTAAATTCTCATACCCCTGCTCGTATAATTCCTGTTCGGTCAGGATGTATCTTGAATAAGGACGCCAGATCCAGAAGCGTCTCAGGAAGGCCTGCCTTTCCCTGCGTCTTCTTTCTATTGCCATTAGATTTTCACAATGTTTTTTCCAAATATCCGGCATCAGATGCCCTTAGGTTTCAAAACCGCACGATAAACTTCCATTATCGCGCATTGAAAACTTGCTCTGGCCGCTGTCAGCCAGCGTTGATTGGCGCCGGCTTCCTCCAGGGCGGCCAACATATCGTCAATAAGCTCATCGGTACGGCAGACTTTTCCCAACGTTTGAATTTGTGAGCAGGTCAAATATTCAGCCAGAACCGTATCAGCATATGCATTGTGTTCATTACAAAGACCGCTTATTTCTTCAACTTGTCTTTGAGCATCTGAAATCTGGGCAAAACTCCCCTCAAAAGTGCTTTTAATTTCTTTCGCATCCTGTTCGGAAACCTCGTTAACGGCGCCTATTTCCAAATCTACCTTACATTCATTTTTATCATCACCACGCGGAGCATCGGCATCGCTTTTGCCGAAAACATCCTTGTTGTCGGACTTATAAGGTGTTGCCACACCGCCTCCGCGAAGAAACTTTTTCATTCGTTCCAAGCGTTCTTCCTTAAATTTTTCCAAATTTTCCGGATCTGAACGGTAACGTTCTGTCGTTTGCTTCTGCGGAATCTTCCGAGGTCTTCCTTTTTTCTTCTCTTCCATAGTTAACACTCCTTGTTTAAGTTACAAAAAAACGTCTTGCCCAATCAGGCAAAACGGCTAAGTCACCCCATCCGGCGGCGTTGGTTCATTGTCATTGGCTGGTAAATACCAATCGTTCGGCATAACAGCCCCACTTGTCCAACTCTTAATTTTCAATACCATCTCAAATTTGGGAATTCTTCTTCCCTTCAAATACCTATTTATCGAGACAACGGTTGTATCCAACGCTTCTGCTGCCATATCCGGGGTGATTCCGTTAATTTCAAAATATTCTTTTAACCTCATTTGATACCTCCGACACAATGTTATTACCAATATGGTAGCATAGTCAACACAAAATATTACCATTGTGGTTATTTACTTTATTACCATTTTGGTTTATTGTGTAAAAAAGGAAAAAAAATTATGGAAAACAAAATACAAGAAATACGAGAAGGTAAAAAAATATCTCGGCAAAAGCTTGCTGAATTAATGAAAACCTCCACCGTACAAATTTTTCGTTTGGAAACAGGAGAACGAAAATTAACAACAGAATGGCTGGAACGCTTCTCAAAAGCGCTTCAAGTACAACCTAGTGAATTAATAGGAAGCCACGGAAATATTCAATATATAAATAAAATCGGATTTGTAGAAGCTGGTAATTGGCAAGAAGCTTTACAGCTTCCTGAATCGGAATGGGAATCGATTTGCTACGAAGCAAATGATAGTCTTCGCGGCAAAAAAGTTTTTGCACTTGGCGTAAGAGGCAATTCTATGAACCGTATATTTCCGCCGGAAAGAACTACTTTAATCTGTCTGGACATCAATGACTATTATGATATAAATTCCGATGGCATCCAAAATGGCGATTATATTATCGCCCAAAGAATATCTAAAGATGGTAAATACGAAGCAACAGTTAAAAGATACACGAGGATCGATGCTAATACCGTGATATTGTCTCCGGAATCAACTGATGATTCTTTTAAGCCAATTGTCTTAACCGCTAATGATAATAATGGCTATGAAATAAAAGCCGTCGTAATTGACTATCAAATGAAACTAAAGAAATTATAATAAATTTTCACGAATATCTAAAAAAGAAATAACGTAAGACCAAGCTAATTCTTGGTATGTTGATTATATCCATTTTTGAAACATTTACTGTTTTAGAAATAATCTAAAGTGCATTAACATCTGCTTTTTACTATCTAAATCTTTTCAAAATATGGTTGTAACAAGATAATATAGAAAATCTTAACAAAAAAGACCATCAACAGATAGACATAGAAAAAAAACAGTCCCGTCTATCGTACTTAACACCGCAGAACTGCGGTTTTTTTATTACCAAAATAGATTTCCTCAAAATAAACATTACCATTTTGGTATTATTAATATTGACAATCATTACCAATTTGGTATTATTTGCATTGGATAAACTTAAAAGGAGAATATCTAATGCAACAAACATTAAATGACTGTATCGAAGCCAAAGTAAAACAAGCCGAAGATAATATCAAAAGTTCTTATAAGCGTTATATAGATGACATTGAGGGCATAAAATTCCTAATGCCGGAAGACAAACGCCACCTGATTGATGAGCTGGCCGCAGAGGCCGACAGACGACAGGAACGAATCCTCTCCCTTGCCGGTATATATCTGCGTCCTTTTGTTACCGCTCACATCCGCAGCCTTATGGCTCTGGATAAAATAGCCGCTTCTGCCAATGACACGGCCGAAAACAAATGTCAAAGCGCATAGGAAGACGGCAATGAAACAGGTTATTTTTTCTGTTACCAAAGAAAACCAAAAGTTTGAAGCATTGGCTACTGGCTCCCCGTATGAAATCGCTATGGCTATTCACATTGCATTGGAAAGTGAACCACGTCTCAAAAGAGTATTTCTTGCCATTCAAAATAACGCTGACAAGCAGATTATCAGCCAATTTACCAACTCCCAAATATTAAATTGAAAGGAAATAATAATGCACAAAGCATCCGATTTGACTAATCGCAGAAGCCGCCGCGGACGTTTGGCCGACGGCCGTCCCAATCCGATAGATCTTCATATCGGCAACAGAATCCGCCAACGCCGCACATTGCTGGGCTTAAGTCAGGAAAAACTGGCTTCGCTGCTGGGACTGACTTTTCAGCAGGTTCAAAAATACGAACGCGGTATGAACCGGGTCGGCGGCAGTCGTTTATGGGATTTAAGCCGTGTTCTGAATGTTCAGGTCAATTTCTTTTATGAAGATATGCCGTCCTCAATTGAAGAACAGAGTCCGCGCTTTCTGAACATTCCGGCCGCCGCTTTGTCGGAAAATTCCCCGGCCCTCACAGATCCTATGCAAAAAGAAGAAACCATTGAGCTGGTACGGAATTATTACAAAATCCACAATCGCCGCTCGGCTGCCATGGTCTTCAATCTGCTTTCAGAGATGGCAAAGAACAACTATTGCGGAGATGCCGACAATGAGTGAGGATTTAGAAGCACGCATTACCCGTTTAACCGCTAAGGTTACGGAAGCAAACGACAACAAATTTACCTTTACGCTGACGGACCTGATTGACGAAGTCCAAGATGAAATAAAAATGCGGCGTCATGTTTACGGAAACCATGTTTTGCAGAAAAAAAAGACCCAGCGTCAAGCTGACAAAAAAATTGAGGCCATGGAAAACATCTTAAAAATTCTTAAGGCGCAACGAGATTCCCACATCATCCGCACAGGTTACAATGTCCTTGGGCACCCGCTTTTGATTGAATATCACGGTCTTTACAGCGAATTTAGAGAAAAAGCCCTGATTGAAGAACTAAAACATATTTTTGAAAAGGCTGCTTAACAATGGAAATCGACTTCAGAAATGCCAGAGAAGCTTTGATTTACGACATCGGTATCAAAACCGGGATAATCCAGCGCGAAATCGAGCTTCAAAGACAAAGTTCCCACAATTCCGAAAAGACTTGCCGAAAAACTCGCACTGTACAAACGGCGCGTCTCGTCAATAAATTACAAAACAGCGTTGATTTTACAATCAATGTTATCAAAGGACTGTAGGTGCAATATGGAAGAAAAGTTAAAAATCCTGCATTTGCCGATGATGTATGAATGGTTTGATAAAATCGCATCCGGCGAAAAAACAACCGAATATCGCCAATGTTCCGACCATTGGAACCGTTTGTTTGAAACTAAACACTATGATTTGGTCCGTTTCCAGCGCGGATTTTACAAAAAACCGGCAACAATGCTGTTCAAAATCAAAAAAATTCACAAATGGTACGGTGCCAACGACTTAAACCAGGCGAAAGTTTGGGCAATCGACCTCGGAGAAAGGATAGAATAATGAGATTACAAGATTGTACAGGATGCCCGTTTTCAAAGAAAACAATTCCTCACACAAAGCCGTTATACTTATGTTCGTATGGACGCTACAAAGACACGCCAGAAGGCGGCTACCCGTGTGTTTGGATAAAAAGATGTGAACACCACGAAAATGTTACAAAAACAAATTCACAACATTCTGAAAGAGAAAAGCAATGAGTACCGGACCTATTGATGAAGAAGAGATAAAAAATTTTAACCTAGGTGAATATTTCGGACGATACGCAGCTTGGTCCTCTGTTCTTTCCTTTATTGACCGAGCAAATGCTGAAATATCGCCCGAGGCTCGAGAAATCATAAAAAAAGAAGCTAAAAAATGGGAATGGCTCTGGTGCAATTCTAACAAACTAGGTTTCCCGTTACCTGTTACAGAATGGGAGAAACATAATGAAACTTGCTGAAATTAAAGACGTCCGTGTTGGACAGGTGTTAGAACGTAACCGTTGTATTTTCGTCATTGAAGAGAGAACCGGCGTGCATAATTTTGCCGTCAGCCTCTACTGCCACAATCACAAACCTGCTCCGAACGATGCTTATGAGGCATTGTCAATGCGTGAACGTAATATTGCCACATTTGATGATTGCGAAATTATCGGCAAAATTGGCATTACCCACTGCATTGAGGGCAATAGGCTGATTGAGCTTCCCCGCTCCTCAGGGTTCCAAGTTGATGACGTTGTAAAATTCAATTGGGATCCACGGCTGTATGTGATTAACCGTGAAATTGACTTTGGTATCAAAGAAACCCACCCGGACAATTCCTGCTTTGAAGCCATCAACGACCAGTACGGCAGCCGTCAACTGGTGGATTTTGAACTCAAACGCGTCGGCATCCTCGGCGTTACCCATGAATTTGTCAATGATCGAGAGGTATTATAATGAGTTTAACAGACGATTGGAAAGCCAGAAAATTAAAAGCAGGGGCTTATTATGTCAGGTTGTCAAATGGAAACGTAGATGTTGCTAAGCTAAGCAAATATAACCGTTTCTATGCAATATGTTGCACTTTGGATGTTATAGAAGTTCTCGCCCCTATTCCTGATTGCGACGAGCTGCAACGGCTGAAAGAATACAGACAACAAGCTAATAATGACCTTGCGGAAATTTACGATAAAAATCAGCAGCTGCGCCAGTTGCTTAAAGAGTGTAAACCATACATTCAAAAAGAAATGGAGACCATAAAAGGTGTTGGGTTTTGCAACTGCGATTGGGCTTGGAAAACATCTGACCTTTTAACTAGAATAAACGAGGTGCTGAAATGAATTTTAGTTACGAGTTTTTCTTTGGTGGGTTGTTTGTTTTATTTGCCTTATGGATTGCAGGGAGATTGAAATGAGTGCATTAAAACCAGAAATCGGTGATGTGTGGGAAATTAATGCCCCCAATGTTGGAACATATAAAGCATTGGTCATTAATACAACAGATTTTGTTCATCCTTATTGTATTACAGATGATTTTCAGGGCGCTTTTCTCTGGAGGTATAGTACGGAAACCTATATCGGCAAGAGCAAAGCCAGCATTAAAGATTTGTTTGAGGTGGAATGATGACTAAAACTTTTCTGGCACATATTACTGAAATGGCGAATAAAAAACTTGCTGCTATGGAAGAAGAGATTGTTAGACAGCAAGCCGAGATGAACAGGCTTAGAGATTTACTTAAGCAATGTATTCCAGCAGCAGAATTCGCCAAAGACAAAGGACTGGCAGATATGATTAACAAAGCCTTAAACGGTGAAAGTGAAGGAAAATGCTAAACAATCAGTATGTTTTAATGGACACCAAGCCGGAGATTGACGTTGTTTTGTTCTGCGGCGGAGGCGGTGCTGATACCGGTATTGAACAGGCAACCGGCACTCCCGTAGATATTGCCATCAATCACGACCCGGAAGCAATCGGTATGCACGCGGCCAATCATCCGCAGACTATCCACTTTAAGGAAGACGTTTTTGCTGTCCATCCGTTGGTGGCTACCCGCGGCCGGCAAGTTCGGATTTTGTGGGCATCCCCGGACTGTACGCATTTTTCGATTGCCAAAGGCGGCACGCCCTGTAACAAAAAAATCCGCTCGCTGGCTTGGGTTGTCATCAAATGGGCAAAAACCGTACATCCGCGAATGATTTTTCTTGAAAACGTCAAAGAATTTCAGACTTGGGGACCGCTTGGCCCGGACAATCGGCCGGATAAATCCCGCTCTGGAGAAACCTTTAACCGCTGGATTGCCGAATTACGTGGGCTGGGCTATAAGGTCGAATGGCGGGTTCTGAGTGCCTGTGACTTTGGCGCTCCGACAAGCCGCAGGCGCTTATTTCTGATTGCGCGCTGTGATGGACAGCCGATCGTTTGGCCTGAACCGACCCACGGCGACCCGAAAAATCCGGAAACCAAGAAAAAGAAACTCAAACCTTGGCGAACCGCGGCCGAGATTATCGATTGGTCTATTCCCTGTCCGTCAATTTTCGAACGCAAAAAGCCGTTGTCCGAGAATACATTACGACGGATAGCAAAAGGAATCCAGAAGTTTGTTTTGAATAATCCAAAACCGTTTATTGTCAGTATCGCCAACTGGTCGAGTGATTCCATCAATCCGGCGGATAAACCTTTAACAACCGTAACTGCAAATCCCAAAGGCGGCCATCATGCTCTTGTTATGCCGACACTTATTCAGGTAAATCATACCGGAAATGACCACCGCGGCCAAACACTGGACAATCCGCTGCCGACATTAACTGCTAAAAACGGTCACGCCATTGCGGCCGCAACTTTAATCAATATCGGTTACGGCGAAAAGCCCGGACAGAAAGCCCGCGTGCCGGGGCTTGATGTTCCACTAGGCACTGTTGTCGCCGGTGGCAAGAAACACGCCCTTGTATCAGCCTTTCTGGCTCGGCAATACGGACAATCTGTCGGTACAGCTGCAGACGCGCCACTCGGTACGATTACCCGTATAGACCACAGTCAGGTTGTTACCGCCTTTTTAGCGAAACACTACACCGGAGCCACCGGTTCAGAGATGGACAGACCAGTCGATACCATAACGGCGATAGATCACAACAGCCTTGTTACATCGCACATTGTCAAAATGCGCGGTAGCAATATAGGACAAAGTGTAGAAGAACCGTTACAAACCATCAACGCGCAGGGCAAACACTTTGCCGAGGTTCGCTCTTTGCTGATTAAATATTACGGCAACGAAAAAGACGGCCAACCCCTAAATGAACCGTTGGACACGATACCGACCAAAGACCGTTTCGGCTTGGTAACGGTTTATATTTGCGGCGAACCGTACGTCATTGTTGACATTGGTTTGCGTATGCTCCAGCCGCACGAACTTTTTGCCGCGCAAGGTTTTCCGGCTGATTATGTTTATAATCGCCAAGCCGACGGCACGCCGATAACCAAAACGGCGCAAGTGCAGAAATGCGGCAATGCCGTATGCCCGCCGGTCGCCAAAGCTATTGTTGCCGCCAATTTAACTATATCGAATACTTTGTCGTCAGTTGCTTAGTATAAAGGAGAATGAAAATGCCGCATTTATCAGTCGCAGAAGTTGCTGCAGATTTAGGTGTTAGTGAAGCAAAAATTCGCAAAGATATAGACTCTGGTATTCTGCCAGCCTACCAGTTTGGACTGCCTATCAGAATAGATGTTGAAGATTACAATGTTTATAAAGAACAACATCGTAAAATCCCCAAAAATGCTAATGATAACAAAAAAAAACCGATACGTAAAAGTTATGCTGTAACAAACAAAAAATTAAAAACTCTTAATAAAGAAGCGAAAGAACTTGGATTAAATATATGAGTGTTTATTGGAGAAAAGAGCGGAATTGTTTTTGGTACGACTTTCAGATTGAAGGAAAGCGTTACCAAGGTGTATGCCTTAACCCTTTTGATAAAACTCAAAATGCCAAAAACATTACACAAGCCAAGCAATATGAGACCCTTATAAAGATTGATATAAAAAAAACCAATAAACTGCCTAAATCTTCTTATACCTTCGCCGAAGCGGCTATTGATTACTATAAAAATAAAGGTCAATATATCCGAACTAGCGACACCGCTAAGAGAACGGTGGAATATCTGATAAATTATTTTGGCAAATTAACTTCGATTGATGAAATTACGAATGAAGATGTTGATCAGCTTATAGAACATCTTCGCCATAAAACTAAAACTGTTTATATGGCTAATCATGGTAAAAAAGATAAAGATGGCAATATCATTCCAAAATTTAAAGAAACCAATCAATTGATTACTCCCGCCACAGTCAATCAATACTTGGCGAAATTAAAAGCTATATTCAATCGGGCAATCAGAAGAAAAAAAACAACTAATATTCTTGATATACAAATTCTAGAAACAAACAATGATATGCCGAATCCCGTACTTAAAGAACATGCAAAATTAATATTGGAAAATGCGGCAGAACATTTAAAAGCGGTCATAATGATTGCTGTTTGTACAGGGATGAGATTGAATGAAATCTTGAGTTTAAGATGGGATCAAGTTTTTCTTGATGAAAAAGTTATCAGACTGCCCTCGCAAAAAACAAAATCAAAAAAAGGACAAATTGTTTATCTGTCACCCCAGATAATTGAATATTTGAAAACATTATCATCCGATATTTATGTGATTGAATATAGAGGCAAACCAATCAAAAAAATTAATCGATCATGGAAGACAGCCATAAAAAAGGCTGGGGTGCCTCAATATAAATTCCATAATTTAAGAGCAACCTTTTGCACATTGATTGCCGGACAACCAGGAACATCAATGCTTGCTGTTAAAGATCTAGCACGCCATGTTGACCCAAGGACTACATTAAGATATATGAAAAGTTTAGATAACCAGTTACACGATATTGTTAATAAATTAGACTTCTAAAAAATGGTGCCGGTTGCGTGACTCGAACACGCGACCTATTCATTACGAATGAATCGCTACTACCAACTGAGCTAAACCGGCACTGTATAAATTTAGAAACTCCCTGCCAAGACAAAAATCCCCACCAGAAGTCCCCACCATATTAAAAATAATAATTAAAAATATTTAATAAAAAATC
>ENA-UOJB01000645-UOJB01000645.1-human-gut-metagenome-genome-assembly--contig:-C48-NODE-645-length-36519-cov-23.427737_pt1 | contig 36519 bp, 20 predicted proteins | sample MGYA00242338_ERZ723885 | MGnify/ENA metagenome assembly ERZ723885
GTACCGCAACCCGACATTATCGAGCATTTTGGCAACGCAGATGCCGTTCCGCAGCCGCCGGAGCGGTGCTTAAGCCGTAAGGCGGGAATTGTGCGGTATTGCCTTTTATCTTCTCTTTTTTATCCCGCTAAAGGCATCATCCCTGGTTTTTGGCCAGCAGCGCTGCTCCAATCACCCCGGCGCGGTAGCCGAGGGTGCAGGTGGTAATGCGGGTGTGCTTTTGGGCGTAAGCATTGCCAAAAACCATTGGTCCCACCGCGGCGCGCAGGGGAGCCAGCAGGTTCTCCCCCTGGTTGGCCACCCCGCCGGACAGACCAATCACTTCCGGGAAGAAGATGTTGATCATGTTGGCAACGCCCACCGCAAGGTAATGAATGTACTGTTCCACCACGGCTTTGCCTGCGGCATCGCCCTGGGCGGCGGCATCAAAGGCGGTGCGGCCATTTACCCCGCCGCTTTGGGCGGCTATGCCATGCAGGGCGCTTTCGGGGTGGGCTGCCATGGCTTCTTTGGTCATGCGGATCAGGGCGGTGGCACTGGCCAGGCTTTCCAGGCAGCCGGGGCGGCCACAGGTGCAGCGCGGGGCATCCGGGGTGTCCAGAATCACCATGTGCCCCGGCTCCGCCGCTGCGCCGGTATAACCGGTCAGCAGCCTGCCGCCCAGCACCACACCGCCGCCCACGCCGGTACCCAGCGTAATGATCACCGCGCTTTCGGCTCCTTTGGCGCAGCCCGCCAGTGCTTCGCCCAAAGCGGCGGCGTTGGCATCATTGGCAAGAGCAACCGGCAGGCCGGTTTTGGCGCGCAGATAATCCCCCATGGCAAAATCATGCCAGTCCAAATTGTTGGAGTAGCGCACGATGCCGCCATCCACCGTGCCGGGGCAGCCAACGCCAATGCCCGCTACCAGCTGGCCCTGTGCCAGCTGATTGCAGAGGGCTGCAATATCATCGCACACAGCCTCGGCCGGGCGCGGCAGTTTGGTGGGGGTGCTCGCTTCCTTTATAATAGCACCGTCTGCATCCACAAGCGCAGCTTTGATATTGGTTCCCCCAAGGTCCACACCCAGATAATACATGATTGCAGCCTCCTGTACATAACATTTTTTTCAGTGTAGCAGATTGCCCGCCCCGGCGCAAGAACCTGTAGACAAAAAAGCATCCAAAAGTAAAACCGGCACTACCCACTGCTCTTTTGTCGGGTCGTGCCGGTTGGATTTTATTAGCGGCTGCTCATCCGTTCAGTTTGGCGTACTCTTCGTCGGTAACGGGCTCGCACCATTCGTTGCTGCAATCTTCGCCGGGAACTTCCACAGCAATGTGGCTGAACCAGCTGTCGGCCTTGGCACCGTGCCAGTGCTTGACGTTGGCCGGGATGGTGATCACGGTGCCGGGGGTCAGGCTGACGGCGGGTTTGCCTTCTTCCTGGAATTGATAACGCCTTCTATATTTTCATATGAATACCACAGCAATAGTACAACAATAGCACAACACAAGCAGGATTTAAGGCAAAGAGCTGCAGGCAGTATGATGCGGGAATGATCAACCAGCAGGGTTCCGGCTGCTCCGGCGCGATGAGCGCATCGCGCCCTACAAACGGCCCAATGCCTTATCGCAGTATGTTAAGCATGTAACCATCATATTTTTCAAACCCCCTTATCGAAAAAACTGCCCGCACAACGGCTTATCATACCGTGTACGGGCAGTTGATTTATAATTTTCTACTTTTCTCTCAGGTCTGGGTCGATAAACGCAACCCCACCTGGTACCCCAGCAGGGTGCGGGTTTCCACCGGCTGATGGCGGATGAGGGAAAGCAACTGCTGTGCGGTACGGCGGCCCAGCTGTTCGGCATCAAAAGAGACCGCCGTGATCTGTGGCGTACACCCCTGCAGCGCTTCGTCGTCATACAGGGAGGCAAGACGGATATCCTGCGGCACGCGCAGGTTCAGCTGTCTCAGGGTGTTCAAAGCCAGCTGGGCAACCTGGTCATCCATGCACAGGATGCAGTCCGCCCCACGCTGTACCGCGAGCTCCACAGCGCTGGTGCGTAGATCGTCACTTTCCAGCTCCAAAAACAGCAGGCTCTCATCAATCTTGCAGCAGGCGCGGTCATGCGCCTGCTTATAGCCTTCCAGGCGGGACTGGTTGACGGTGTACAGCATGGATCCGCCCAGCAAAGCAATGCGGTGCAGGCCCTTCATCAGCAGCAGGCTGACCAGCTCGCGGCAGCCGCCCACCTGATCATGGTCCACCGAGATGACATCCTGGTCAGCCGGGCGGCCAATGGCAACAAAGGGGATGCCGCTTTTTTGCAGCATGGGGATCAGCGGATCACGCTCCAGCGTGCGGGCCAGAATCACGCCATCAATCTTGCGGTTGACCAGCAGACGCTGCATCGGGCTTGTTTCCTGCTCGCCCACCATCGTCATCAGCACATCATAATCATTGCGGGTGGCAATATCGTACACGGCGCTGACGGTTTTGCGCAAAAATGGTGCGGCAAGGTTGCCGAACTGGCGCGAGAACACCAGTGAGATATTATAAGACTGCTGGGTTACCAACCCGCGTGCCAGCATATTGGGCACATAGTTTTTTTCTTTGGCGTACTGGACCACGCGGGCGCGGGTCGCTTCGCTGACACGGCCATTGCCCGAAAGGGCACGGGATACCGTGGTCTTGGACACGCCAAGGTCTTCAGCCATCTGGCTGATGTCAATTTTTTTTTCTCCTTCTGTCTGTTTACGGCGCGGCATGGGTTTACTCCTGTTAACGTTTGCTTCTATAAGATCTTCTTTCTGTCCTTGCCGGTTTTCTACCCCACGGGCAGTTCCCAGGGTACTGTTCCAGAAGCCAGTCCCCCACCCCGGCCATTCCCTACTTGGTTAATGGACTTAACATATTATACCACATTTTCCTGGATCATGGTAGCCCTCTGTGCAAAGAAAGCAAAGAACACGCTACCCCAGTACGGGGTCATTATATCATTCCTGGCTCTGCTTTTCAACCGATTTCTGGCTCTGTTTCCGTTTTCCAGTGTGTTTTATAACCTGGTAAAGTTTTCTCATTTTGTCCGCATCCTTCTCAGTCATCGTACCTGCGCCAAATTGGGCGGCTTGGGCCAATGCCAGCAGAGCTTCGGCATCCTGGGGTTCAAGGGCGGGGACACAACTTTGCAAAAATGCGGCAAACTCCGGCGCATCGGATGGTGTATCCGGCGGCAGGCCGCGATGCACCAAAAGGCGGTAGATGCTGCCAAACACGGCCAGCACCCGCGCGTTGCAGCTGCCCCGGCCATACCCCATGGTATGGCGGCGGGCCAGCACCAGCAGCACCGCAGCAGCCAACAGGCACCCCCCCAGCAACGCCGCCAAAACCAGCCTGCTGCGGGGCACGATGGTGGCTGCGGGTTCGTTTGCGCTGCTCTCCCCTGCTGCGGGGGCGGTGTCTTGACCTTGAGTTTCGGGCAGCGGGTCGGTGCGCAGGTCGGCCTGTTGGGCGCTGACCAGCACGCCGGGGGTCATCTCCATGGGGGTCCAGCCCTGGCCGGAAATGTACACCTCCGCCCAGGCGTGGGCGTTATCGTCCTGCAAAATGGCGTGCCAGCTGCCGTCCTCCTGTTGGGTAAACAGGCTTTGCGGCGCGGCATAGCCCACCACATAGCGCGCAGGCAGCCCGAACATGCGGAACATAACCACCGCCGCCGAAGCAAACTGCACACTGTACCCCTGTTTGGATTCCGTTAAAAAGTAACGGATGGGGTCGGCCCCCTCCGGCGGCTGGGGAGCGCTGGCGTTATACTGGTAGTTGGTGTTTAGGTAGGCGCGGATGTAATCGCCAATGTCCGCAGCTTCGGTCAGCTTCTGGTCCTTTTTGGCTTCATCGCACAGGGCTTGCAGCTCGTCATAGCCGTCCGGCACGGCGGTGTAGCGGCTGGCGGCGTAAGCGGCATAGGATGCTTCCATCCGGTCCAGCACGCTGGGGTCGGCATCGGCGCGGGCTTCCAGCTGGGTTTGGGCGGTATCCCGCGGGTAATACAGGAACACATCGTCCTGCGCGGTCTGGCCCGCGGCGGCGCCATCGCCCTGGATGGTGTAATAATCACCCCAGTAGGCGTTGTACGGTGCATAGGTGTACTGGGTATCGGCGTGGATGCGCTCCACCGTCAGCGTCTGGGGCTGGGCTGTGCCGTCATAGGCGGTGCGCAAAAACGGCAGGCTTGCAATGGTCAGCCGGGCGTTATCCTCGGTTTTCCAGTTCATAGCGGCGCTGTCAAAGGCATCGGCATCAGGGGCCTGCCAGGTGGTGCCGTCATAACTGCCGCCGATAAATCCCCGCAGGTATACGGTTTCTTCGGGTTTGTCGCTGGCGGTCAGGGCCAGATCCGTCACTCCGCTGACCTGGATCCCCCCGCCCTGGCTCAAGGCGCCATCCGCCACACCACCGGCAGCGGCTTCTACCTGAATGTTCAGCCTGCCGCCGCTGACCCGCGGCAGCCAGGTAATGGCGGTGCTCAGCGCGGCGGATTCCACCCGCTGGGCCGCGGGCTGCAGCCAGCCAAGGGGAACCCCCAGCGCCGGGCGCAGCAGCCACCAACAAGGCAGCGCCAGCGCAAGGCAAAGCCCGCCCGCCGCCAGCGCGGCAGATTTTTGGATGTTATAATGGCGGCAAAGGTTCTGGCGGTAGTTTTCGGTATCGCGCCTGCCCCACAAGGCCCGCCGCTGCACCGAGCAGGAAGCCGCCCACGCCCCCATCCAACCGGCCAACAGCAGCAGGCAGGCAGGCACAGCCGGCGCGGCCCCGGCCAGCGCCAGCAGCACAACAACGGGCAGCAGCATTAGATCCAGCAGCAGGGCATCCGCACGGCGCAGGGCCGCAGCGGCCAGCGCCCCGGTAACGGGCAGGGCGGCCAGCAGCAAAAACAGCCCCAGCTGCGCCGCACTGCCGCCCTGGGCCACCGGCAGCGCACTGCCAAGGCGGGCGTTCAGGCTTTGGGCAATGTTCCCGGCGCACTGCTGCGCCCCGGCCAAAAAGTTCCGCTGGCAGATGAACAACACCACAAGATACACAATCACCCCCGCCAGCAGCCCCCAGCGGCGCAGGGCTTGCGGCGCACGCAGGAACAGCGCCCACCCGGCGCAGAAAGCGGCTGCCGCGGGCCACACCCACAACGGCACCGCAATGTCGAACCCGGTGGAAAGCACCAGCAGCAAACCAAAGGTGAGCGCCAGCAGCAGCGCGGCATCTGCCGCCAGCCACAACGCGGGGTGCGCTGCGGGGCGCTGGGTGCTCACCAGCACACGGTCCACAAACTTCAGCCCGCTGCCGGGGTCGGCAGCGCCGCGTCGGCTCAGGGCAGTACGTTCTTTTTTGCGCTTGGGCGGGTTTTTGCGGTGCTTCGCCGCCTGTTGGGGAAAATCCCCCCATTCCTCCGCTCCGTCCAGGTCCCCACCGGGGGTCAGGGCAGCGCGCAGGGCGGTCAGCGGTTCGCGCACCATCAGGCGGTCCAGCTTGGCGCTCAGCTTCCAGTGTACCTGCTTGATGGTATCCCCGTCCCGGTACTCCCGCAGCTCATAGCTGCCGCCCAGGGCGGCGCGGGTGTCGGCTTCGTCGCCGTCCTCATCGGGGGCGGTTTCCGCTTTGGCTTTGCCAGCCGCGGCAGCGGGCAGCACACAGATGCTCTGGCTTTGCACGGCAGCCGGGCATGCCGCGGTGAACACCCCCAGGTGATCCCGCAGGGTGATGCCCCGCACCGCAATGCTCCACACGCCGCTTTTGCCTGCGTTTAGGGTAATGCGCTGTTCGGCGCTCTCCTTGCCGCCCAGCATGGCGGCGCAGCGCAGGGTGATCTGCCCCCCGCCCCATTCATCGGCGGCGTTCAGCAGCACCACAAGCGCAGGGATGGGCAACCGGCTGCGGTTGCGCAGCCGAACCGTCAGGGTAAAATCTTCGCCCTGTATCACGGGTTTGTCCGGCACCAGCAGCTCTGCCGTTACCTGCCTGCGCAGATAGGCGGCGTCCAGCCGCAGCAGCACCAGAAGCACCAGCGCAAACGCTAACAGGAACACCGCCAGCGGTGCCTGGGTGATGAGCGCCGCAGCCAGCAGCACCAAAAGCACCAGCGCCCGGCCCAGCTTACCTGCCATGGCGGTCAGCCTTTTCGGGGCGGGGGCGCGGCACGGTGCGCAGCAGGTCCTGCATTACGCTGTCCACCGTTTCGCCGCCTGCGCGGGCCTGGTCGTTCAGCACCAGGCGGTGGCGGGCAACCGCATCAAACACAGCGGTCACATCCTGCGGGGCAACAAAATCCCGCCCCGCCAGGTACGCTGCCGCGCGCGTCATGCTGGTCAGCGCCAGGGTGGCACGGGGGCTTAACCCCACGGTCAGGCGCGGGTCCTTGCGGCTGGCCTGGGCCAGCGCCACAATGTAGCGGTACATCAGCTCATGCACAAATACCGTGCTGACCTCCTGCTGCATGGCAAGCAGATCCGCCTGACCGGCAACGGGGCGCACACGGTCCAGCAGGCGGCCTTTGCTCTGCCCGGCCAAAATTGCCAGCTCCGCTTCCTCATCGGGGTAGCCCATTACGGCGCAGACCATGAAACGGTCCAGCTGAGACTGCGGCAGCATCTGCGTGCCAGCGGCGCCGATGGGGTTCTCGGTTGCAATTACGGTAAAGGGTGCGGGCACCGGGCGGGTAACGCCGTCCACCGTCACCGTGCCTTCTTCCATCACTTCCAACAAAGCCGACTGCGTGCGGGAGGAGGTACGGTTGATCTCATCGCCCAAAAACAGGTTGCACATCACCGCACCGGCGTGGTACACAAACATGCCGGTCTCTTTCTGGTAAACGGAAAATCCCACCAAATCGGACGGCAGAACATCCGGCGTAAACTGCACGCGGCTTTCTTTCAGGTCCAGCGCGCGGGCAAAGGCCAGCGCCAGCGTGGTTTTGCCCACGCCGGGAATATCCTCAATCAGCACATGGCCGCCCGCCAGCATGGCCATCCAGATGGTGTTTACCGTTTGCTGTTTGCCCTGCACGGCCTTGTTTACTTCGGCCGTAACGGCGGCGGCCTGCTGTGTGTACTGCATGGTTAATCCTCCCGGTGTTTTTTCCATATCACCATAATGCCAACGGCGGCGGCAATAACCACCAGCCCGGCCCACAGTGCGTTGTTTTCCAGCCAGATCATGGTATTGGAGATCGCGCTCCCCTCGGATTCCGCGCTGCCCTCCCCCGGCAATGGGGTCAGGGCCTGGGGGGCCACTTCGGCAATGGAGCTGCCGCCGGCATCCTCCACGGTCACCTGGCGCGGCGTTTCGTCCCAGGTAGCGGCGCTTTCCTGCAAATCCTCCTCTTTGGTGGTGTCCGCAGCGGCGGTGTCGTGCTCCGCAATTACCAGGTAGCGCTGGCTGTTGCGGGTGTAGGGGTGGCAGGTGGAAAGGGTCAGCAGGTCCCGCCCCGGCTGGATCAGCACGGCGTTGATATCGCTGGGGTCAATAATTTTCAGCTCGCTCACGCGGTAAATCAGCGTTTCCCACGGGGTGGTCAGCTGGATCTTGTCCCCCACCTGGATCTGCTGCACGTTGCGCAGCATTTCCGCGCCATAATAGCCGCGGTGGGCGGCAATCACGGTGTTGGTGTTTTCGCCGCCCAGCGGCATCGAGGTCTGGCCCAGCAGCGCCGCGCCTTTGGCCAGGTTTTCGCGGCTGGCGCCCAGGTAAACGGGCAGCTCCAGGTTCAGGCGCGGGATCCACAGCACAGCCAGCACATCATCGTCATAGCCATAGGCAGCAAGGTCCAGCGGGGCTTCCTCGTAGGCGAACGGGTCGGTCAGGCCGCTTTGGCCCCCGGCGTAAATTTCCGCGTTATAGTCCTGCATCGCGGCGTACAGTTCAGGGTAGGCGCGTTCCGGCTCCGGGGGTTCGGCTGTGGTTTCCTCCGCCGCGGGGGCGGTGGGCTGGGCTTCGGCGCGGGCCGCAAACTGCGCAGCGGTTTTGGCGTTGCGGGTGCTGGTCCACCACTGGGCAGCGGTGGGCTGTATCAACAGCGCCAGCCCCAGCAAAATGGCCAGCCAGGCCAGAATTTTAGCAATCAGCCGTCCCATTTAGTCATCCTCCTCGCGCTTTTTGCAGCGGTGCAGCAGCAAAAGCAGCAGCAGCGCTTCGCCGCCGATCACAATGCTGCCCGTTACCGCGATCCACGGCCAGGCATCCACCACGCGCTTGACCACCGTTCCGGTGCGCAGCGCCTGATACTGCACGGCCTGCGGGGTGTTGGCTTCTTCCTCTCCATTATAAGGGATGCGGGTGCCGCGCACAAGCATGCGGTGGGTGTTGATGGCATACGGCGTGCAGGTAACAAGGGTGCAGTAATCCTGCCCCGCGGTGATGTCCAGATCCTCGGTGTGCTCCGGTTCCACCACTTTGATTTGATCCACCTGGTACGCCAGCGTTTCATCCAGAATATGCAGGTAGAAACAGTCGCCCTCTTCCAGCTTGTCCAGGTCGGTGAACAGCACGGCTTCGGGCAGGCCGCGGTGGCCGGTCAGCACGCTGTGGGTGCTTTCGCCGCCAAGGGGGTAGCTGGAGCCTTCCAGATGGCCAACGCCCCTTTGCAGCACATCATCGCTGGTGCCTTCGTAAATAGGCAGGTTGACGTCAATTTTCGGGATGGTGATATACCCCAGGCTTTCGCCCACATCCACAAGGTCCACATAGCTGGTGCCGGTATCCTCCGCTTCGCCTGCGGCATCGCGCTCCACGGCGCTGTCCAGCTGCTGGTTATAGCGGCGGGCGGCCTCCTTGGCGGCGTCCAGTTTTTCGGTATCCATGCTTTTTACGGTATCATCGTAATTTTGGATTGCTTCGCTGGCATGGCGCTGCGCCACCGCGTTGCTGATAACCGGGTACGATGCCACCCCAATGCCGGACAGGATCATCAAGGCCGCAAAGCCGACTTTTAGTTTTGTTGTGGTATCCATAGCGTCACCGCGAACCTTTCCGTGAGAGGGTTGAAGTTGGGAACTGATGCAATTAAGAATTAGCAATGAGGAATTGGAAGTAGGCAAAAGAATAAATAATAAAGAATAATGAATCATTGTGGTGGACCGCGCCGCATTGCGCCGCTCAGGAGATATTGGGTTGGGGGTGGTTTTTAGGGTAGTGAATAGCAATAAAATAATCTGTAGGGCCTTACGGCGTTGCACACCACAAAATTGTAATAAACCTCGCCCTGCATGTAGGGGGCGGCGTCCCCGACGCCCCGTTTGACGGGCCTAATAATTGCCGCCCATCCACCCCGCGCCGCAAACATTGCAAATCATTTGTAGGGGCCGATGCTCGCCATCGGCCCGTTGACGGGCCTTGCCCTATTTATTTTTAGGTTCTGCACGGGGAACCACCCCTCACCGGCTTTCGCCGGAGCTCCCCTCTAGGGGAGCCAATATCTAACCTTATGTTTGCGGTGGCTCCCCTTTGAGGGGAGCTGTCTGCAACGCAGACTGAGGGGTGGTTCCTCGCCACAAACCTAACGGCCGTGGGGTGGTTCCTTGCCACAAACCTAACGGCCGTGGGGTGGTTCCCCGCCACAAACCTAACCCGTAGGGTGGCTCCCCTTGAGGGGAGCTGGACGCGGAGCGGCCTGAGGGGTGGTTCCTCGCCGCAAACCTAACGCCCATGGGGTGGTTCCCCACGCAGGGCCTAAAAATCAGCCGAACAACGGCCATGTACACCCAAAAAAATTTATTCCCCAATAACCCACCATAGGGGGAGGGCCAAATCCGGCCCTCCCCCTGTGTATGATGGATTATCCCTCTATACCCTATTGGTGAATTGTAACATTGTTTTGCCTTGCGGCGGGCGCATCAGGCGCGGTTCTTCTTTTTCAGGCTCAGCAGCACGCCAACACCGGCCACAACCAGCAGCACACCAATGCCGCTGAACAGCAGGGTGCCGAAACCACCGGTGGTGGGCAGGTCGAAGCCCTTGCGGTTGATGACAGTAACCGTGATTGTAGCAGTGTCAGTAACGTCTTTTCCCTTATCATCGGTAAACTTCGTTGTTTTCTGATCCCAATCATGCTTTGTCAAAACGCCATCTTTGTACTCAAAGTTTTCATTCCAAGACGTCTCTTCGCTAATGTTCAGCGTAACCTTGACAGGACCGTTCAGCAAATTATAACTATCAAGAGTCTCTTTCTCAACCAAGTAGTAATCACCATTTGCTAAGCCATCCTGATGAATATTACCTTCGCTATCTGTTACCAACGTATCTGTGTTTACTTTAACCCACACTTTTCCAGCTTCTGCAGTAGGCAGACCATATGCTTTCACTTCATCCGCTGTCAAAGCCTTATCTCCGGCTTCCTGCTCCGGAACCTGCTTGTACAAGTCAAACTTTACACCGACTAGATTCTTTTTATCATCACCGTCTTTATGCACATTGATTGTATAGCTATAAACAACGGTATCGTCATGAATCTCGCTGTTAGAGCCGTCATCCGGCTGACCATCGACATTAATCTTATTGGTATACTTCAACTTTGCAGTATTGTGATTACCATCTTTCGGCGTGCTAGCAGCAGCCGTCATTTCGGCAGTATAAGAAATCACAATATTCTTCCCTGCATAATTTTCCATAGCAGCAGGGGTAAATGTAATCTTAAAGCCATTTGCAGGAACATCTTCACCCTTGGTAGTAATCCTATATACCGCTTCATCCACAGCAATGCCTTCGCAGGTCAATGTAGCATTCCCATCATACTTCAAGTTGTTAGGCGTATCCGTTACTTCAAAGGTACTAAGCTTCGTAATGTTATTAGGAACACTTACTGTAATCGTATACGGAACATGGTCGCCTACGCTGTAATCTGTATCTTCTGTTTCGGTATTGTCTTTATCAATTACTTTCTTTTCCAAATCCGGCTTTTCATTGATAACTTCAATGGTAACATTTGATTCCGTTTTGCTACCATACGTAATCTTGCCCTCGCTGTCAACTACAAACACAATCGGAGTCTGATCAAGAATATAACCAGTATCTGGATCATAGCTCTGTTCGATAAAACGGTAGGTACCCTGAGACAGACCGCTTACAGTAATCTTGCCATCAGTCGTCTTTAACGTTCCAAGATCTTCATCCGTTTGCTCATTTTTGGTTACTTCTTCCCATGTTTCGGGATCATCTTTTACCTTCTTTTCAAGCTTGTATGTAACGCCATTCAGATTCTCTGGAGTTCCACCGCCCACGCGGCCTTTTTTCTCCAAGGTCACTTTGCCGTAGGTCGTTGCATTTTTAGGGAATACATACACATCGTACATCCACTCTGCCTTATTGGTTGGATTTGCCATAGGAAGCGATACCAGGAACGGTTCAACCGGGGTCGTTACCTTAGCGGGGGTTTCAGTTTCGATAATAACATACAAGCCAACCGGCAGGCCCGTCTCGCCATCGCCAAACTTTACAATGCCATTCTTGCCCGTCTTACCAGAGCCATTTGGCTTATTAGCATAAGCAGAAAGAATCTGACCATTCTTATCAACATAAGTGTTGATGCCTACCTTCTCTGTGCTTTTACCATTATAGTACTCGACCAGTTCATCCGCAGTCATTACCTGATAATAGGTAAAGGTTGCACCTTCCAAGTCTTTTGCATCTGTGGGCACATTGTTCTCGTCTCCTGCTACACCTGTGCCGGCTTTATCCTCGTTACCATTATATTCATACTTATGAATCGTGATGGTACCCTTTGCATCTTTATCAATAGCGCTAGCCAGGGGAGTTGTGGGTGTAGTTTCACCTGTACCCTCTGCCATTGCTGGCATGGCGCACAGGCTGAGGGCCAGAGCGGCGCTCAACAGGCCTGTGAGAAAACGTTTTGCTTTTTTCATTTCAGTACCTCTTCTCTTAAAAAAATCATCATCGGATGGGCGGCGGGGCCGCCCGGCTTAAGGGTTCTGCATCAGCACGGCGTGCAGTGCGGGGCGCTGCAGCGGGGAAACGCTGCCGCGCCGCCCGCACTGTGCCGTGAAGAAAAAAGGAGGAAAAACTGGGCCGCTTGCCCACTTGGCTTAAGGTGCATCTGAAACCAAAGGAAATAACGGATATTTCGCAGCCACAAGCAGGATGTAAGGCAAAGAGCCGCCGGAATCCTTTCCGGACCCCAAGGCTTCTTAACACAAAATCCGGCTGCGCTTATAGAAACAGGCGATATTTTCCGCTTTTCAGTTATACACCCCGGCTTATGGCTGCGCCCTGCCGTAAACGGGCGCGCACGGGCGGGCAGGCCCTGTATCCTGGGGGTTGCTGGGTTTCCGGGGGATGGTTAATGTCGCCGGCCCCCTTTCCTGTTGTAGCGGAATGTGAATATCAACAGCCCTGCCACCGCCAGCGGCATGCCGATCAGCAGCCACAGGCTTGGCGCGTCTGCACCCGTGTGGGGCAGCTCAGGCGTTTTACGGTTCAGAACGGTAAGGGTCATGGTGTAGGTGTTGCCGGACTGCACAAACGTTTTTGTGTCCGTAATTTTCTCCCCATCAATAAAACACTCGCCGCCTTGGGTAAATTTGATCTCAATTGGCTGTGCCAACAGGTTGTACCCCGGATGTGCCTTGGTTTCCGTCAGGCGGTATGTACCGGGTTCCAGATTTTCGAACACCTTGGTGATTTTGCCGCTGCCGTTCGTTGTGGCGGTAATGGAACCTGTGTCTTTGTCATTGAATTTATAGGTAGTATCTACCTGCGGTTCTCCTCCGGTTGTTTCGGCTTTCAGTTTTTCCAGCTTGAACTCAACATCTTTCAAGAATACTTCTTGGTCCTCATTATTGCGTTCCGCGTCCTTCTTGATGATATCCAGTACAAACTTCGGGTTCTGCAGCGTGTTGGTCAGCTCAATCTTGCCGCTGCCGCCGGTGATGGTTCCATCGGGGGTTACTGTGGCTGTATTGCCTGTTGAGCTGCCCGCGCTGTTCGTTTCGCTGCTCGTTTCGCTTTTTGCTTCCGCTTTAGCCGTTACAACATACGTATTGCCTTTAATCGTAATGGTTCCGTTTGCCGGGGCAAATTTGCTATTTTCCCCGGTACCTGTCACCGTACCTTCCACAATGCGGTATTCATAATTGATGTGCTTATTATCCGTATTGATTTGGTACTGATCCAAACCGCTAAAGGTAAACTGCCAGACGTTTTCACCGCGCTTAATGGTAACATAGTCCAGCGTGTTGTCAGCCGGGTATTTTACCGGTTTCCAATCTTTATCATTTGTGCTGCCTTCCAGGCGGCGCTGGAGCTGGATGTAAATCGCTTCCGGCTGGTTCTTAAGTTCCTTATCGTCTGCATCTTTCCAGAGCTTGTCGAACTCAATGTTGATCAGTGTGCGCCGGGTGTTGGTAAAGATTGCGGTAACTTCCGGATTGTTCGGGTCGGCGCTCTCCACAATCTTGCCTTCCACCATGGTGTTGTTGTTGAACACATGGGCGGAATGGCAATCAGTCGGAACGGTTACGCTTTGCAGTTTGGCACCATCGTTGCTTCCGACTTCCTCGATGGTATAGCGGGTGCCAACGGGGATGCCGGTGATGGTCACGGTGTGGTCTGGGTATTTATTCGCATCGTTCATGTCGATCTCAACATACCTTATGATGTCCTCTTTTTCCAGAGCAGCACCGCCAACATCACTAAAGGTAACTTTGAACTTGTAGGTGCCTGTAATGTCCTTTCCCTCACCAGCTGCGGCCTGCTTTTGGATTTTCAGCCCGCCGGTTTTGACGGTGTTGACGTATTTTACCTTTAGCTTTGTCAGCGAGCTTGTATCGTCCGGATTCTTATAGGAGCGGAAGACGATGGTGTTGTCGGGAGTGGGCTTTTTGCTCTCCGTGTAGCCCTTATTATTTACTTTTCTATCATTGACATAAACTTCCGTTCGGCCATCATCGGGGCCTTCTTGGGCGGGGGAGTGCTTGCTATCCAGCTGCCTGTCCTCTCCGAGTATTACGTGTGATGCACTACCCGTACTCGTCGGATTCGTCGAAGTAACCGCCTGCCCGTTCTCGTACACCGTCCATGTGGTGTCGTACAGGCTTTGGTTCAGTTCCTCTTTGAGCGAAATGTAGCTGCCGCGGCGGAACTGGTCGCTGAAGGTAACGATTTCTCCATCTTCCAGAACAAAGCGTCCGTCGGCGTCCACCAACTGGGTGTCGCTGTCCTTGGTGGAGGTGTACTGTGCGTATTTGGCGTTTTCCAGCTGACCGGTTGTGGCGGATTTGTAATCCGGGATTTCCTTCTGATCGGTTGTAAAGCCGGACATCGTACTTGGCACCGCTTTGGGAATGAAGGTAAAGTTCCTGAAATAGATGTGGCGGCTATAGTTATCGCCCACGCGGATGGTTTTGACGTTGTCGTTAAAATTGCCCTGCTCTTTCATCTTGTTCAGGTCCAGCTTTACGGTGACCCATGCGCCTGTCTTCATTTCGACCGAGCCATACGTTGCGCCGTTAATGCCTGTTGTGCCAAGGCTGCCTTTTTGGCCGGGGGATTTTGGAGGCTCCAGCAGGTCTTGATTATCCAGCAGTTCCAGATACAGGTTGTTGAGGGAAAGTTCACCACCATCTTCTTGGGAAACGTAAACCTGGAACGTAAGGAAGCGCATGTCTTTGATATCGATGGTTTGATTCAGCGTCAGGATGCCATAACGTTTATAACGATATTTACTGACGGGTTCCGTATCCGGATAGCGTGCGTACCAGTGAAGGACCTGTTCGGGATTCGTCCCGGAATCTGGCCCGGAATCCCGCTTGGGGTTATCAACCAACTCGAAAATGTAGTCACCTTTGTTTGATTCGGTTTGTTTGGTTGCGGGTTCAAACGTGTTACCACCTTTCTCAGTCAAATCCACCTTTTGGGACTGAGTTCCGCTTTCATCCGGGCCAGCGGCATCTTTTGTTCCATAATGGGTTGCCTGGTTCTTGATGGTGAAGTTGAAGATTTTCTTGTCTGTAAAGCATTTTTGGAACTCCGGATCAACGTTTTTCAGAACGACCTGTTTTTGAACCTGCAGCTCGTTATTATCCGGGAAGTTGAACGCCACCGCCATGTTGGACTCCCACATACCGCGTTCCATGTAGTACATGGTAAGGGTGTGGGTGCCGGGCTTCAACGTTGTTGTTTCCTTGCTCTTGTACTTAAAGGTGATTTTGTTACCCAGATACGTTACGGTTTTGTTTGCGCCAGGATTATAAACCGTGTTGTTGCTTTCCTTGATGTCGCTGACATACGAGGTGTAGTTGTTGTTTCCGTTCTCGTCCGCGCCAAACTCCAGCAGGCCAGAAGCTTTACCGTGGTCACCGCCAACATCCAGTGCAAGCTCACCGTCAATGTAGACCCAGACGTCATCATCGCCGGAGAAGAAGAACTTGATGGGGATGTTGTTGTTATTATCATCTTTTACTGTACCATCGCTTGTCAGGGTAAACTGGAATTGCAGCTTAGCACCAAAGCCATAGTTATAAGTAGAAGCCTGGTTTTCACTCGCCCCGCTGTTGAAGGGGAAGAAGCCGTAGGTATCAACCATCTTTTCTTCCCCGTTAATCTTCTTTTTTACCTGTACAGGCGTAGAGTCAGACTTCAGGTTTTTGGACTGGGATTTCTGTGCATCTTGCTTCTGTAGGAAGTAACCCCCATTATCTGGATCGTTTTTCAGATACAGTGTCGTTTTGTCACTATCGAAGTACCAGTACTTGACGCCTTTTTCGTTGGCATCGGGAGCGTCCGATTCTTTAAAGACTTCATCTTGTGTAAAGGGGAAAGAAACCTTTTTGTAGACATTGCCAAGTTTTGCCTTTTTGGAGTTTTCTCCTTGCAGGAATTCTTCGTTGAAGAACGGCATAGCAAGATCGGTGGTGCCGTTCATTATAGGCTTGCCGTTTTTTAATTCAGGGCCAGCCAAGCCTTGGAAGGTTTCGTCGTACAGCTTTTCTTGATTTTGCCCTAAACCCTCGCCCTTTATATTGCTTGTCGAGTTGTTGACGGCCATAAACCGGTTTTTATCTGTCTTATAGCCGTACAAATTCAGCGTATCGGCAATCTCACTAAAGCGACTTCCCCATTCTTTGCCGTCCGCACCCACTGCATCAGGCTGGAACTGGCCTGTGTACATAGGATAAGGAACAGTACCACTGTTGCTGTAATAATCGCTCAGCGCCTGATCAAATTCACGGAAGGTTACCCAGGTGCGGTGACTTGCACCAGTAAATGTACCGTATTTATCACGGTTTTTGCCGTTCAGTTCGTAATCTGTATAATAGTCATACAGCGTACTGGTAACATACTTTGTGTCTGGTTCTTCCGTAAATTCAGCGGTGTCATCAATATCTACTACTTTAGTCTTTTTCCACTTTTCGGCATCACGCGGGGTACCTTTTGGAGCCCAGTAGCCGCCGCGTTTGCCCTTGTGATATGCTGTATCGTCATTCGTATCCGCATAGAAGCACTGTTCCGTATCCTTATAACCTAAAGGGATTTTTTCCCAATCTGTATTGTTGCCGCAGTCTGTAAGGTTTTCATCGCTACTCAACTGATACGAAGAGAATACAATTTCGGTATAGCCATCCGGCACATCTGCTGCATAGTAATCTGTGCCCTCAATCCGCCTCATTGTGCCGTTTATGCTTTCGTTGCCATTTTTTCCTTTTAAGCGGTAGTAAACCGTACCTTCCGTACTTTCATCGGCTCTGGGGATTGAATAGTTGCCGTCAGTATCATAAGTAGCTGTTGTTGGCAGCTTTGAGAAAGTAGCATCGTAATAGATAAGGACAGACTTTTCTATACCCCATCTTTCGTTGCCTTCGCCAGTATAGATAAAGCAGTTCTTTGTATTACTGTATGTAAAGGATTCTTTATCATCACCACTAACACCACTAACATCTTCACCATAGAAGTTATAGTATTTGCTGGATTGTTGGGGATTGTCCTCACCCCATGTAAACTTAACATAAGAGCAAAGCTCGTTAGGAATGGTAAAGGTTGCTGTGGAATTAGGAGCAATACCAGAATCCGCCCCAGCACTATTTGAGGCTATTGGTTTACCGACCTGGATAAGCTCTCCTTTATCATTCGGTTCATAAAACCAGGCTTGGACGTTCGTTAGTTTTTCACTGGTTTTATTTTCAAAGACCATCTCTTTGCCAGCGAAATCATCATGGCGAACCGTAACCGTATAGGTAGACCACTTCTCGCCCTCTGCTTCAGGATCATAGTAGTTGCCGCCGATATAATTCTTATCTGTTGAATCGAACGTCCTCCACCACGTACGTGTATTTACATCAGCAATTACCACTTCATCTACAGGCGTATCCCCTTTATATCCGTGAAATTCTAGTCCATTCAATCCTCCATATGGATAGTGTTTGTCCTTATTCAGGTCCGCAGAATAAATTTTTCTTCCGTCTCCCGTTTTGCCGTCTTCCTGCATTTCAAGCGTATACGGATCCTTGGTAGTGTCATTTGTAGCTACTGCATAAATTATAACGCGTGTACAATCACTCCAGCTACTAGGCACTGCAAAATAGAGCTTGTAAGTAGCCGGCACTCCCGTCGCACTAACTGCCTGCACGTTATCCACGCTTTCTGCGGCGTACATCTTCTGCGGCTGTTCGGTCGGTTCCGGGGTGGCGGTGGGGGTCACGGTCGGCACAGGGGTGGCCGTTGCGGTGGCTGTCGGTTCCGGGGTCGGGGTGGGTTCTGCCGTGGGCTCCAGCGTTTCGGTCGGGGCGGGCTGCTCCGGCTCGGCGCTTTGTTCCGGTTCCGGGGTGGCGGCATCCGGCACCGGGGTGGCGGCGTTCTGCTCCGGCGGAACGGTATCCTCCCCGGAGGCCGTTCCCGGCTCATCCTCCAGCAGCTCTACTTCGTCAGGTGCGTCGGGCAGAGGATCCTCCTCGGCGTATACAGGCAGGGCCATTGCCATAACCAGGCAAGCGGTGACAAGCAGCGCTGTCAGCCGGCGCGCCCAAACTGTTGTGTTTTTTCCTGTTCTATTCAATCTGCTCACCCGTCTTTCGCGCTGGCTTGATGGAAGCACATTGTTCCACAGGGGATCCCTGTGAAACAGTAAAAGAAGCCAGCTTCTTTTACTTGCGCAACCGTTGCCATGTTGTTTTCAAAAAAAACCGCATCGAGTCTTCTCATTGCGCATTTACTTTTTATTTTCTTAATATAGCACCTTTACACCAGAAAGACAATACAATCCACGCAAATTCCTGTTTTTCAGCACTTTTACTGATTGCGCTTTCCTCCAATTATATAATGTGTTCAAAGCCTTTGTATAATTTACTCCTGATTTTCTTTTTGGCAGCGGTCCCTTTTATATACTTTGACCGCGCGTTTATGATCCTCTGCGCACACAGAGCGCAACTTTGCGGCAAAATTCGCCTTTTTTGTTGCATTTCCCTGTTTTTGCGCAATTATTTGTTTCGCATGCGCCTGTTTGCGGCGGGGCCTGGCGGCTGGGTGGGCGCCTTGTGGGAGGGATGGCAGGTTTGCGGCGCACGGTTCCCGTTTTTTTGCGGCGCGATGGGTACACCGCGCCCCTGCAAACAGTTTGCGGTGTTTGCGGCGGCGGGTGCGGGTTTGGTGGATTGCACGCCCGCCAACGGGACGCCGTTCTCCCTTTACAACGGGGTGCGGGTTTGCTGCAGATATGCCATTCGCTTTTTTGCCCCCCCCCTGCCCTGCCCCTGATTCCCGGTTCCCCCTTGCCGATTTCTATCTGCGCCAGCTCCTGAGGTGCCTCTGAGAGCAACGAAAATAGCGGATTTTTCGCAAGCACAAAATCCGGCTGCGTTTGCGAAATATCCGTCATTTTCTTTGTTTTCAGATACACCTCCAGCTCCCAGCTTTCAATCTATCCTGTGTAAACTGCAACCCCTCACGCGCCATTCTGTGCGGCACTTACCTTATAATATAGGGGTGCTACCCTGTGTGAATTTGCAACTGATCTATTTGAAGCAGTTGTGAGCTGTTGCAATTTTGCACAGGGTATTGCCCGCATTCTGTGCCGAACATTCCCGAAACGTGTTGGAAAAACGCACAGGATTGCCTTGTTTCCCTATGCCGCTTACCGTTGGAAAAACGCACAGGTTACCCCCGGAACAGTTGCAATTTTACACAGGGTATTCCCGCTCCCCTGCCCCGCCGTGACCCGCGTACCTGTTGGAAAACCACACAGGATAGGCCCGTTCCCCCTGTTGCAATTTACACAGGTTTGGCTGTTTTTGGCTTATTTGCAACTTTACGCAGGTTGCTTTCCGCACAGGAAAATGGTGGTGGAATGCACAGGCTGCAGTTGGTTGAACACACAGGTTTGCGTTGTTAAATTACACAGGCTCTACCTATTACTAATATAGAACTAAACATCTAAGCCATAATAACAACCAGAGGTAAGCCGGGAGATGGGGGAGAACGGGAAAAAATTGGTGTTGCCATTCCATCAGGTTACAGAACCCTGAAACAGCAGGACAGAAAAGCACAATAAAACCCTGTGTAACCTGCACCCGGGCTGCAACCCCCACAGGATATATGGCAAACCACAACGCGGGTGTTGCATTTTGCACAGGGTAATGGCGGTGGAACCCTGTGTAAATTTGCAATTCTTGCGCCGGACAACAGGATGTGCTATAATGTTTAGCATGATGTGCGTGACCACCCGGGATACAGCAACCGATATAGGAGGCCCCTGCTTATGGCGGCAAGTAAACAGAAAAAAGATGATCCGTTTGTCGTTACGTTTGAAGAACGCGGGGACCAGACCATCGTTCGCAAATCCAATGACCTTGTACAGATGACGCGCAACAACCTGACGCTGAGCCAGCAGCGCCTGATGCTGCATATTTTTTCGATGATTAAGCCGGAGGATACAGACCTGCCCTCTTATGAGCTGAGCATTTATGATTTTATCAAGATGACCGGCATGGACCCGCACAGCGGGGCGCTGTACAAGCAGGTGCGCAAAAATATTGAGGAGCTGGCCAACGCGCCCATCCAGTGGATCAAGAATAACGGAACTTCCACGGTGGAAACATTCCGCTGGATCGATAAAGTGCGCATTGATGAGGGCCGCGCGCGCATGACCATCACGCTGGATCCGGTGCTGAAACCGCACCTGGTGCAGCTGAAAACCCTGTATACCACCATGGATGTGACCTACACCATGCTGATGCGGTCCACCTATTCCATCCGCATTTATGAGCTGTGCAAGAGCTACCAGAGCCTGTACCTGAAAAAGAAAGCGGCCGGGGAACCGCTGGTATGGAACCTGAGCATGCTGTATGAACAGCTTTCGTATACGGCCAACCGATGGTCGGATTTCCGCCGCCTGGCACTGGAAAAGGCAAAGGCGGAAATTAACGAAAAGACGGATATTATTTTTAATTACGATGTGTACGAAAAAAAAGGGCAGAAGGTTCTTTCGCTGGTGGTAACGATTGACCCGGTGGATGATGCCGCCGCACAGGCCAACCTGGACAGCATCAACAGCACAGTGCGCAAAAAGAGCAAAAAGAAGGGCCGCCCCACCGTGGCGATTGAGGATTCGCTGCTGGATGACCCCAGCGTGATCACCTTTGATTATGTTTCGGCACCGGAAACAACGATCCCCTATTCCTTTGGACGCCACCGCACCGAGCTGCGGGAGGAAATTGTTGTGAAAGCGCGCATGGATCAGCTGCGCGCGGAGATTACGCCCGAAGAGCTGCACGCGGTGGAAGTGATCATTGATGTGTTGGCAGATGCCTGCTGCACCATCCAGGCAGGCGATGGCGAGCAGGACGGCGGCAACAAAACGGTGTTTGGAAAGATGAATGCCATCATCCTGGATTGCGGCGGGCTGACCAGTTGGCTGGCCGGTGTGGCACCCCGCTATGCACAGGAGATCATTCCCCGGTCGCAGAAGATGCGCAGCCCGGCGCGGTACCTGAACAAGGTGCTGCGCGAGGATATGGATAACTATCGCATTTATATTTTCCGCAAGGCAAAGCCGGCAGCAGAACCCAAAGAGGAGCTGTTGGAAGCGGAGTACCATGTGATGGACGAGCCGGTGCAGCAAACGCTGCCGGAGCCTGAGCCGCCCAAGGTAGAGCTGATTCCCGAAACGATTGTAAAACGGCAGGATATGCGAAAAGAGTTTGCAAAGTTTGTAGATGATGGATACCTGGAAAAGACGTTGACGAGCGGCCAGCGCGGCGCTTACCACGAAATTTACCGCCACCTGGCAGCGCGGTGCGTGCCATCGCCTTCCAGCCTGCGCAATGGGCTGAAAGACGAAATGCGGCTGCATTACCTGGCCTGCATGAATGAAGTGATTGAAAAGTATGGCAGCCTGACCCCGTTGATGGAAGCTATGGCGCATGAACTGGACTTTGATGTGTTCTGGGCAAAGGCCGCCAAGGACCCCAACGTGAATAACCCGATGGGGCTGTTCTACCACATTATTGAAGAGCGCGCGCTGAACCCGATCGGCACCATAATGAACGACCAGGCACAACGGCAGAAGGTTGCCGCCAAGGAAAAAGGTGAAAAAGATAAGTGGCACAACGAAAGCTGGATGGATGCTTTTGAGGAAGATATCCCGGATGACAGCGAAGAGTAATTGAGATGAAGCGGAACGGAACATCCGGGAGCGCTATTATAATAAGGTAAGCAGCGGCTGGCAGATTGCTGGCCGCTGCTTTTTTGTTGGGGTGCAGCTGAGAAATGGAAATATCCGGCATTTTTTGATTTCAGATAGACCTTGGGCAACACCGCACAATTCCCGCCTTGCGGCTTAAGCACCGCTCCGGCAGCTGCGGCACGGCATCTGCGTTGCCAAAATGCTCGATAATGTCGGGTTGCGGTACCCGCATCGTGCTTCGGTTCGCTGTTTCCGCCACTGGCGGCGCTCACCTTTGCAGCATCCAGTATTATCTGCGCTTTTGGCCTAGCAGCTACCGCACCTCGCTCGCCGTATCGGCACTTAGAATTATGCGGTATTGCCCTTGGGATAATAGGTGAGAAGGAAGGTGCGTGAGCGGGAATGCCTGGACGAAGTGAAGAAGGATGGGAAGGAAAAGCGGCAGAGAAAAGGCGTGAACAGCAACGAAGAGATGCCTGCATAATATTCGTCAAAATATCCGTTGACACACGCGAAGCATATGATATAATAGAAGCTATAACAGCAACGAAGAGATGCCGCACGGCATGGGGTGCCCGTTTTTGCAACCCGCGGCTAGATTAAGATACCGGCGTGCGGTACCGCAAAAGAACCGAACAAAAGGCAAAAATTAGCCAACAGCAACGAAGAGATGCCTACACAAAGGCGCTCGCAAGGAGGAAAACAATGGGATATTGTATCTCAGTCTGCATTGAAAAAGGCGGCGTGGGAAAAACCGTTACCGCCTGCAACCTGGCGGCGCTGATGGCGCAGGACGGCAAGCGGGTGCTTGTTGTGGATATGGATGCCCAGGGCAACTGTACCTATACCCTGACGGGCGCCCGTGTAACCGATAATACTTTTGACCGCGCTGGCGTGTATGATATGTTCCGTGCCTATGGCATCAGCGGCACGCAGAACTATATTTCCCGCACGCAGTTTGATAATATTGATATAATTCCGGCAAATGGCAACACCCCAATGGCGGCCAAGCAGCTGCAAATCCTGGAACAATCCGAAAGCACCAGTATCAATATGTTTTTGGCCATGTGCCTGGCACAGGTTGCCGGCGAATACGACTTTATTTTGATCGATACCCCGCCGTCCCGCGATGTAATGGTGACCAACGCCCTGATGGCCAGTGACTTTGTTCTGATCCCCTGCGTGTGCGATGACTACAGCCGTGACAGTGTGTACCGCACTGTGGCCATGTGCCAGCAGTTGGAGCACGATGAGGGCGAAAAAATTGATGTTTTGGGCATTATCCTGACTATGGTGGAAAAAACTGCCCTGACCGAAGTGATCCGCAATGAACTGCGGGAAAGCCAGCTGGGCAGCAAGCTGTTTGCTGCCGAAATCCGTAAGGGACAGGCTGTAAAGGATAGCACCCGCCTTGGTGCGCCGGTTGTGCTATGCGCACGCAGCAGCAACCCGGCAAAGGATTATGCAAAGGTGTATGCCGAGCTGAAAACGCGCATTGAACAGGAGGCAGAGTGATGGCAAGCAAACTGGACCGACTGCAGAAGAAAGGCTTTAAAGTAAACGAAGCAGCGTTAAGTAAGATCGCGCGCGGCGACCAGGAACCGGGCGGTGAATACAGCGAGATCAATATCAATGATATTGAAGAAAACCCGGATAATGCCCTTTACCGTGAGCTGGATACCGAGGAAGATATTGCGCTGCTGGCCGATGATATCCGCCGCGCGGGGCTGCTGCACAACCTGGTTGTGTTCCCTAAGACCGGTGTTGGCGGAAAATATGTGCTGCTTTCCGGCGAGCGCCGCCTGCGTGCGCTGCGCCTGTTGGTGGAGCAGGATAAACGCGAGCAGGAAGAAAAGCAGCTGCCCAACCGCATGAGTGAATGGCAGAAAGTGCAGTGCAAAGTGGTGCGCAACTTGACGGAAAACGAAAAAGTTGTGTATATTGACAGCGCAAACCTGCAAGTGCGCGGCGGCATCAGCAATGAACGCGTGATGCGCCAGGCGGCGGCGCGTTTTGTGGAAAACCTGCAGAAAGCACCGTATAACCTGAGCGCAGCGGAAGCGAAAAAAGCGCTGAAAGAGGTCAGCCCGCTGAATTCCCGCACGATTGATAAGGCGCTTTCGATTCAGAATGATCTCAACCCTGACCTGCGCCGCTTGCTGGATGAGGAATTCCTGAACCGAGCCGAGTGCGAAACCTATCTCCGCCTGACCCTGGAAGAACAGGCCCGTGCAGCCGCAATGTTTTTGAAAATCGCAGCCCTTGACCCACGCAGCCATGAGCGCCGCGCCATCAAGGACGCATTGACCACCGCCATGTTGGATGTAGCAGTGGAACGCCGCAGCATGCAGGAGCGCGAGAGCGTATTTGCAGCAGCGTTGCAAAATGCACAGGATGCAATCGGTCAGGCCAAGACGCAGGAAAACAAGGCGGCGGCAGTAGATAAAGACCACAACTTTATTTCGGCCAAGCTGCCTACCACGGCCCGCAAACTGCGTAAAATTGCAGCGGCAAAAAATATTGAAGTTAAGATCCGCAGTTATACGGCAGAGGACCGCAAAGCAATGTCGGACCAGATGCAGGAGCTGATTGCGGCAGCGCAGGAGCTGAAAGCACTGATTGATGCTGTGGAATAATCCAGATCCACGAAAGCAGCAAACAACAAAAATCCATGTAAATAGGAATACAGGAATCCACGATATGAAACAGCGAATTGTCATCCGGCTGCACCTGGCTGTGCGGGCAGTGCTGCAAAGCGAAGCGGACTGGCGCGGCACGCGGCTGGGCACCCTGACATCGGAGCTGATCCATGAACAGGCTGCGAAAGCGCGCCTGTGCGGGGTGCAGAATTATGAGTTGAACCCCGTCAGCAGCCGCTATGTTCCCGTTACAAATGGGACAAAATATAAGCAGACATCTGGCCTGGAGCAGATCTCCATCTATCTGAACGATGAGGATATGCAAACCCTGAAAGAGCTGGCACTGGCCAACGATAGTGTGCGTGTGATCAACGGCAGGCAGGCAATCACCTACCGATATGTTGTTCCCGGAATGCTGCTGAACGACCCGGTGTTTACGGGGCTGACAGAGCAGAACAGCACGGCAGGGTAATCACTTCAAAATCTTGAGGCAATACCGCATAATTCTAAGTGCCGATACGGCGAGCGAGGTGCGGCAGATGCCAAGCCAAAAGCGCAGATAATACTGGATGTCTTATCGAGCATTTTGGCAACGCAGATGCCGTGCCGCAGCTGCCGGAGCGGTGCTTAAGCCGCAAGGCGGGAATTGTGCGGTGTTGCCTTGAATAAATCAAAGGCGGCACCGCGTTTTTTGAAAGACGCGGTGCCGTTTTGTATGCAAAGCAGCCTGAAAATACTACAAAACATAAACCTGTGCGAAATTACAACAAAACGGATAGAAGGTGAGAATAGGAAAAAAAAGAGAAATATGTTGGAATTTTACACAGGTTTACAGAGCAAAACATGAGGAAAAGCGCGATGCAGCGTTTGCAAAATAAAGCGGATTTTGGGTGAATCAGGTGCGGGGAACCAAAAAAGAGGGGAAACCTGTGTAAATAGCAACAATCTGCAGGGTGAATTGCCTTTTTATAATACGACAGGGATAGTAATACCCTGTGTAAAGATGCAACACTATACGCTGCGAAAGGGAAGAGTTGCAATTTTACACAGGGTATTGGTTATTCTGTCAGGCGGAGTAGAAGGAAAACACTAAAAACAAAATGGCATACATTAGCCATATTATACGATTTGGAATTAAAACGGCCGACCAAACGATGGGATTTGGCGGGATAGGGAGAAAGGCGAAAGTTGATATGGAGAGAGCGAGGGCAGAGGTTGGCATGCTGCTTGATAGACAAAAACGTGGAAACGTGATGTGAAATGGCGGGAATACAACGCTATTTTTGTATTAAACTTATCAATAATACAATTTGTATTCTAATACAGAGGATTTCCTTGGAAACCAAGCGGGAATAATTTGACGATTTAAGCAATAGTAGATGGCCTGCAACTTGAGAAAGTATTACCTTCGCATCGGCGAAAGACAGTCAAAATAAATGCGGAATGGTTAGTAGCAAGGAGAAAATGACTGCCGGACGCCGCGGAAATCGGGCAGCATAAAAACATGAATTTTTCAGATACACCCTAGAGGCAGCCTGTGGAATTCACCCTTCAAGCATTTGTGGTGACAGGTGTAAACAGCGCCCGGTCCTCTCCGCCGCTCCGCGGCATCTTTCCACCCCGCGGGGAACTGCCCTCAAGAGAAGCATCGTCTCCTGCAAATATTTTAGCGGGCACAACACAAACCAACAAGGTTCTCCGCGGCGGGAAGGGGAAATCCCGCCCCACAGGTTGTTTATGGGGTGGATGTGTGGGATATAATAATCCGCAGGGGAAAATTCCGTCCTACCACCCTGCACAAAAATCCATCCCAGGCCATCATTCCAACCCACCAAAAATCCAGAATGTTCCCCCGTCCGAACCACCCACTCGCAAAATAAAAGCTACCCGCCGATCCTAATGAAACGCTCAACCCCCTATCCTAGGGTGTATCTGAAAAGTCGCCCCAAAACCGCCAAACAGTATCCTCAAAATACGCAAAAAGCTAACCATCATTCCGTGATTTTTGTCTTGCCATTGGGGCAAAAGGGCTTTATACTGGTATACGAGTGGTAGTCTGCCCCAGTGTAAGGGCAGGCAGAAAGAACGGTTTTGCCCTGAACACGGATGGGGGCTGCAAGATGTATAAACTGATTATTATTGATGATGAAGAGAAGATTGCCAGCGGAATGGCCCAGCTGTTCCCCTGGCAGAACATTGGGTTCGAGGTGGTGCAGGTGTTCACCAGCGCACGCAAAGCCCTGCAATATATTGCCGAAAACCCGGTGGATGTGGTGCTGACCGATATTGAAATGCCGGATATGAACGGCCTGGAGCTGAGCCATCGGCTGATGGAATACCCCAACATCCAGAAAATATTTTTCAGCAGCTACAGCAATTACGAATACTTCCGCGCGGCGCTGCAAAACGGCGTGGCGGATTACCTGATGAAACCGGTGGCCTACAGCGCCCTGCTGGAATGCTTTGAAAAGGTCAAAGCCCGGCTGGATGCCCGCAGCGCCGTGCACGAAACCGCCCCCAAGGCCTATTACGACCAGATCGTGTACGATGTGCAGCAATACTTAAAAGATAATTACCGCACTGCCACGCTGGAAGAAGCCGCGGCCAAGGTTTCCTTGAGTCCGGCTTATCTTTCCCGCGTGTTCAAGGAAAAAAGCGGAACCAGCTTTTCGGAGCTGCTGCTCAAGACGCGGATGGAAAAAGCATGTGAGATGCTGGCGGATATCCACTATAAAAGCTATGATATTGCCTATTATGTCGGGTACGATAACCCCAAAAACTTCTCCCGTGCGTTCAAAGCGTATTATGGGCAGAGCCCATCGGAATACCGCAAATCCCGCCTGGATGGTGCCGCGCTATGAAGGGAATGAAGCGGAAGTTCTTTTTGAAGCGCATGTGGAACTTTGTGGTGGTCATGCTGATCCCGGCGCTGCTGCTGGTGGCCGTTACCACCTACATGACCTTTGTGACCCAGATGCACCGTATGACGCAGGACAATGAGCGCGGTATTGAGGCTGTGCGCTCCAACATCTCGCTGGTGCTGGATTCGGTCCTGGCGCAGAACAGCTACATGACCGGCATGACCCGCACCAACATGGTGCTGAACAAAGCTCTGAAAAGGGAAAGCCTTTCTTACACCGATGCCATCTACCTGCGCAGCCTGGTATCCTCACTGAACAGCATGACCAACGCGTATGATTACGTGGATTCGGTTCTGATCTATATAGATGGGTACGACCGTGCGCTGACGTCCAGCGGGCTGGTCAACCTTTCGGCGGATGATTACAGCGGCTGGTACAGCGTGTATTCCTCTATGTCGGATGCTGAGCGTACCTGCATTGCCCCGGTGGTGGTGAACGCAGGCAAAGCCAGCGAGAGAAGGCAGCTGGTAGTGTGCGCCCGGATGCTGACGATGGAAGGCTGTGTGGCCGTTACCCTGAACATCAGCCACTTGCAGGAAATAATTGCCGTGCTGCGCCCGTCCGATAACCAGCACCTGTACCTGGTTGACGGCAGCGGCCGTCTGCTGGCAAAGGCAGGGGACGCAGGCGCGACGGAAGAGCTGCAAAACCTGATGGGCAAAACGCTGAGCGGGGCAGGGAACACGGCGGAACAGGAGCACGAGTTCTGGATCAAGCTGGATGACCGGGACTGCCTGTTGAACTGGCAAAGCTACCAGAACCCGGATTTCTACATCGTATCTACCATTGACCGGGCCATGATCCTGGAAAACCTGGGCGAACGGTTGATGCCGCTGCTGCTGATGGCGGTTGTGGCGCTGTACGCCATTGTGTTTTTGGCATACGTCAACACCAAGCGCAGCTTTGACGAGATCAACCTGATGCTGCAGATGTTTGAGGATGCCGAGGCGGGCCGCACCATCCAGCGCCCCCAGCGCAAGGTAAATGATGAATATGACGTTATCATGAACAACATCCTGATGATGTTTTTGAACAACACCTACCTGAACATCCAGCTGAAAGAAAAGCAGTACCGCCAGCAGAACGCCGAGCTGACCGCCCTGCAGTTGCAGATCAACCCCCACTTTTTGTACAACACCCTGCAAACGCTGGATATGGAAGCCCGCAAGCTGAACGATGATGGGCGCATCAGCGCGGTGGTGGGGTATGTTTCGGATATCCTAAAATATTCGCTGACCAACCCGCAAAAGAGCGTCAGCCTGCGGGAAGAGCTGGACTACCTTAAAAAATATGTGGAAGTGCAGCACTACCGCTTTGGGGACAGCTTTATTATTTATTATGAAGTGGACGACGATGTGATGGACGCCGAGGTATTCCGCCTGATGCTGCAGCCCGTGGTAGAAAACAGCCTGCTGCACGCCCTGCGCGGCAACGAGCGCGGTTACATGAAGGTGCGCGCCCGCCGCATTGGCGATAAGGTGAACCTGCGTGTGATCGATAACGGCGACGGCATGACAAGGGAAGAGCTGGAAGCGCTGCGCAAACGCATTGCGGACCGCAACAGCCGCAGTATTGGGCTGACCAACCTGGACCGCCGCCTGCGCCTGCGCTACCCGGAGGAAACGGGGCTGCGCATCTGTTCCATAAAAAACCTTGGCACCAGCGTGTCGTTTTGCATCCCGTACAAAAAATATACCCCGGATGCCCCGCAAACGGGTAAAACAGAATAATAAAATGCCGGGCAGGTATCTTAAATTGCGCCAAAACGCAAGAGATGATACCTGCCCGGCGTTTTGTGTCAAATGATGAATCCTTTTCGCAAGCGTGAGTCCTTTTATAAATCTGCCAAACAAATTATAATAAAACCATGATAAGGCTCGACGAAAAGGGCCGATTTAGAAGGAGGAAAACAATATGAAAAAGCAACTTATGGCCGGTATGATGGCCGCCAGCATGGCATTGTCTCTGGCCGCATGCGGCGGCAGTGCTGCCAGCAGCGCAGCTCCGGCAGCCGACAGCACCAGCGGCGCTGCCTCTACCAGCACCGCAGCTTCCACTTCCAGCGATGAACAGGTGACTTTGCGTTTTGCCTGGTGGGGCGGCGATGAGCGCGCCAACGCTACCATGGAAGTCATCAACAAGTTCATGGAAGAAAACCCCAACATCAAGATCGAAGCCGAGTATGGCTCTTCTGACGGCTACCATGATAAGCTGGCAACCCAGCTGGCATCCGGCACCGCCGCCGACATCGTGCAGATTGACCCCGAAACGATGCCCGCTTTTGTTTCCACCGGCGATTACTTCCTGGATTACAAGGACTACGACTTTGATCTTTCCAACTTTGACCCCAACTACATTGGCCTGCGCGTGAATGGTAACTTTGACGGCAAGCAGCTGGGCCTGCCCACCGGCATTGCCGGCCCGGCACTGGTTGTGAACGAAGAGCTGGCTGAAAAGTACGGCATCGACTTCAACACCCAGTACACCTGGGATCAGTTCATTGAATGGGGCAAACAGGTCCATGAAGCAGACCCCGATACCTACCTGCTGTGCACCAACAAAGAGTATGTGACCAACCTGGTGTTCTTTACCTACATGAAGCAGCTGACCGGCAAGACCATCTTTGACGCTGACTCCAAAGCGTTCAATTATACCGAGGAAGATATCCAGAACTGCCTGGATCTCGTTAAGAGCCTGTACGACAACAATGTCTGCGCACCGGCTTCCTACTCTTCCGCTTACAGCAACGACGACCTGCAGTCTGACCCCAACTGGATCGCTGGCAAGTACGTCTGCACCTTCGCTTACATCTCCACCATCAATGTTATGACCGCCGCCAATGAGGGCGCAACCTATGGCACCGGCTACCTGCCCCTGCTGGACGGCGCTAAGGACAACGGCTGGGCTTGCAACTGCCCGCAGGTCCTGGCAGTTACCTCCACCTGCAAGGCTCCGGAAGCAGCCATGAAGTTCCTGGATTACTTCTTTAACAGCGATGACGCCGAAAGCACCCTGGCCTGCGTGCGCAGTGTTCCCCCGACGGAAAAGGCCCGTGAAATCTGCGAAAAAGACGGTACCCTGGACCCGAACATGATGACCGCCGCCAACATTGCCAGCGGCTACAGCGGCCTGACCAACGACAAGTACTCCTCCGCACCGGAATCCAAGCAGATCATTGCTGATACCATCGAGGCTGTCGGTTACGGCACCACCGACCCCGCAAGCGCTGCATCCGATATGTACAATCAGCTCTCCAGCTACATCAGCGCCCAGTAAACCTCAGCGAACATCAAAAACGGGTGTCTCCCACCGAGGCATCCGTTTTATTAAAGTGTACCTGAAAAGTCGAAAATATAGTCTATTTCTACAAACACAGCCGGATTTGGCGTTAAAAAGCCTTGGAATCCACAAAGGATTCCTGCGGCTCTTTGCCTTAAATCCTGCTTGTGTTTGCGAAATATCCGTCATTTTCTTTGTTTTCAGCTACACCAGTAAAAAGGCGGATTTTTTCCAAAGAGGTGTGATCCTATGACAAAACAAACCAAAATCAAGCACTATACCAAGCGCGATTACGCGGCGTTTGCTTATCTGGCCCCGTGGATCATCGGTATGCTGGTCCTGCAGCTGTACCCGTTTTTAAGCTCGCTGGTTTACTCGTTCTGCAACTACAAAATCACCGGCACCCCCTCGTTCACCGGTCTGAGCAACTACATCCAGTTGTTCACCATGGATAATGAGTTTTGGAACTCCTTGAAAGTTACCCTGGCCTACACGTTGTACACCGTGCCCGGCAAGCTGGTTATGGCATTGGCTGTTGCGGTGTTCCTCAACCGTGACATCAAAGGCATCAACCTCATCCGTACTTTGTACTACATTCCGTCCCTGTTCGGCGGCAGCGTTGCTGTTGCTCTGCTGTGGAAGATCATGTTCATGGATAACGGCGTTATCAACGCCATCCTGACCACCCTGCACCTGCCCAACGTACAGTGGCTGGGCGACCCCAATCAAGCCCTGCGCACCATCTGCATGATGGAGATCTGGCAGTTTGGTTCTTCCATGGTCATGTTCCTGGCCGCGCTGAAAAACGTTCCGGCAGATTTGTATGAAGCTGCCGAGATTGACGGCGCAAGCAAGGTCAAGATGTTCTTCAGCATCACCGTTCCGCAAATCACCCCCATCATCTTCTTCAACCTTATCATGCAGACCATTCAGGCTTTGCAGAACTTCACCTCTGCCTTTGTCATCACCGACGGCGGCCCCATGAAGGCTACCTATGTGCTGGGCATGAAACTGTATAAGGAAGGCTTCTCCTACTTCAAGATGGGTTACGCCAGCGCCATTTCCTGGATCATCTTTATTGTGATCATGCTGATCACGCTGGTGCTGTTCGCAACCTCCAAGTGGTGGGTCTTCTATGGCGACGAAAGCTGAGAAAGGGCGCGTGAGCATTATGACAAAACAACAAAAAAAGACCCTGAACCTGGTGCTGACCTATCTGGTCATTATCCTGATTGGCTGCGTGCTGCTGTTCCCCATTGCATGGATGATTTCGGCCGCGTTCAAAACCAACGATGAAATTTTTGGCTCCATTGCACTGCTGCCCAAAAGCTTCAGCTTCCAGAACTTTATTGACGGCTGGAAAAGCGCCGGTATTTATACCTATGCAACCTATTTCATCAACTCCTTTATCATGGTCATCCCCACCACGCTGCTGACCATCGCTTCCAGTGCGCTGGTTGCCTATGGCTTTGCACGGTTCAACTTCCCGTTCAAAAAGCAGCTGTTTGCCATCCTGATCGCCACCCTGATGCTTCCCAACTCGGTCATCATCATCCCGCGTTACGTTCTGTTCAACAAGTTCGGCTGGGTCGATTCCTACATGCCATTCTGGGTGCCCGCCCTGCTGGCCTGCTACCCATTCTTCATCTATCAGCTCATCCAGTTCATGCGCGGCATCCCCCGCGATCTGGACGAATCCGCCTGCATTGATGGCTGTGGCACCTTCCGCATCTTCTGGCAGATCCTGCTGCCGCTGATGAAGCCGGCCCTCTTCTCCGCTGGCCTGTTCCAGTTCCTGTGGACCTATAACGATTACTTCAACTCCTTGATCTTCATCAACTCGGTCAAAAAATACACCATCTCGCTGGCGCTGCGCCTTTCCGTTGACGCGGAAAGTGTTGTGGTGTGGGGCCGCGTTATGGCCATGGCCTGCGTGGCGGTTCTGCCGCTGGTTCTCCTCTTCTTTGCCGCACAGAAATATTTTGTGGAAGGCATTGCAACCTCCGGCCTGAAAGGCTGATTTTCGTTTTCCTCCTTTTTGTTTGTTCCTGCACCTAAAAATATTTGTCCCTCCTAAAAATCATTGACCCGTTGCGGGCCGGCACTGCCCGGCCCGCATTTTTTGTTGAGGTATCATAATGAAACTGGATCTGAATTCCCAAACATTAAACGTCAGCTTTGCCTGCCGGATCGAGGATGCCTGGGTGCCGGTGCCGGAAACTGCCTGCACACAGTCCGGCTTTGACTGGACGCTGAACGGTGCGCATTACAGTGCGCAGTTCACCCCCGCTGGCGATACGCTGTGCTACACCCTGCAGATGGATGCGCCCAACCCCACCCAGCTGCGCATGTGGCTGGCTGTGCCGGGGCAGAGCAATTATTTCCATGTGATCCCCTGCAATATTTACGGCGATAACCACGCCGCGGAAGCCAAACCCGGCGAATTTCCATTGCTGACGAAGGACCACCACGAGGTGGCGTTCTGTGCACCGCTGTGGGAATTCCGTGCGGACCGCGCCGCCATGCCGCTCGCCGCCCTCTGCTGGGACGGCGGAGTGGCCGCCGCTGCGGTGGAACCCTACAGCGAAAGCGAGGCCGGGATCATCCGCAACGGTGTGTTTGCCGCTTTGCCGGATGCGTTCGGCATCAGCCTGGGGTACACCAACGACCCCACCACCTTCAAAAACCGCTCCACCCCGGCGCCGTCCACCCGCAGCATGGCCTGCAAGGCGCAGACCAGCGGCAGGATCTACCTGCACAGCGGCCCGCGAACCGAGCTGCATGAGATCATCCGGCAGGAATACGCCCGCCACCAGGACCGCGCCGTCCCCCGCAATACCCTGCGCCAGGCCGTGCAGGGTATGCTGGACACCTTTGCCTACCAGAACTTTGATGCGGCGGCGGGGGAGTATACCAACCGCTGCTGCCGCCCGCCCAGGGAAACCGAGATGCGCCCCTGGCGGCTGGTGACGGAGATCGGCTGGACGGGGGGCGGCGTGCTGGCCTATCCGCTGGTGCTCTGCCGCGATGCCCTTGGCGCGGATGCCGAAGCGCCGCTGGCCGCGGCCATGAGTGGCGAACAGCTGTTTGACCGCATTGCCGATGCGTATAACGAAAATTCCGGCCTGCTGAACGACCTGATGGCCCCCAATGCCGCGGGCAGCCAGGTGAACGGCTGGTGGACCGGGTACGGCCTGGTCAAAGACTGCCACTGTGCCTATACAGTGGGCAGCGCCGTCCACTACCTGACCAAAACGATGGATTATCTGCACCAAAACGGCAAACCCTGCCCGGCCAAATGGATGGATGCAGCCCAAAAGGTGCTGCATACCGTCATGGATCTGCAGCGCGCAGACGGCGCTTTCGGCTATACTTACTCCACCCAGGAACGCAAAGTGCTGGATTGGAGCGGCTTTGCGGGCTGCTGGTTTGCCCCGGCGCTGGTTTACCTCTACCGCCTGACCGGCGAAGAACGCTGCCTGCACTCCGCCGAAAAAGCGCTGGATTACTACCATACCTTTGTCAAGGACCTGAACTGTTACGGTACCCCCATGGACACCTGGAAAGCCGTGGATGAGGAGGGCAACCTGGCCTTCATGCGCGGCAGCCGCTTGCTGTATGAGCAGACCGGCAAGGCCGAATTCCTGCAATATATGAAAGACAGCGCCGGGTACGAGTTCCTGTGGCGCTATGGCTACAAGACCTACCCGGAGCACACCCCGCTGAACCAGGGGTGGTCCGCCTGCGGCGGCGCCGTTACCTCGGTTTCCAACCCGCATATCCACCCCATGGGGGTTATTATTGACACTGACCTGCGCTATCTGGCACGGGTGACGGGTGACGGCTATTACGCCAGCCGCGCGGCGGATTCTGCCGCCTGGATGCTGCAATGCCTGGAACTGTACCCCGCAGCCACCGGCTATGGCCGTTACGGCATTTTGTCGGAACGCTGGTGCCCCAGCGATGGGCTGGATGTGGAGCGCTTCAGTGATGGCAGACCGTTCAGCAGCTGGTTCAGCCACAATCTGTGGGCTTCCGCCTGCGTGCTGGAAGCTGCATGTGAGCTGCTGCTGGAAATCGAACACAAGAAAGGATAAAAGCAATGGACCGTTATGTGACCGATATCAAAAATGGCTGCTACCAGAACCCGGTGCTGCCCATGGATTTCAGTGACCCCGACGCCATCCGCGTGGGGGAGGACTATTACCTGATCTCTTCCAGCTTTACCTACCTGCCCGGCGTGCCGGTGCTGCACAGCAAGGATCTTGTCCACTGGGAGCGCATCGGCAACTGCGTGGAGCGTCTGCCGTTTGACCGCTATGCCCAGCCTGCCCATGGCTGCGGCACCTGGGCCCCGGCGCTGCGCTACCATGCGGGCAGATTCTATGCATTCATTCCCCTGCCGGACGAGGGCATTTTTTACACCGAAGCCACCGACCCCGCCGGCCCCTGGAGTGCGCTGCACTGCGTAAAATCCGCCAGCGGGTGGATCGATCCCTGCCCCCTGTGGGACGATGACGGCAGCGTGTATATGGCCCACGCCTTTGCCAAAAGCCGCTGCGGCATTAAGCACAAGATCCAGCTTTCCCGCCTGGATCCCGAAACGCTGGAAGTGGTGGAGGACGGCCCCATCGTGTTTGATGGCACCCTGAGCCAGCCCACCGCCGAAGGCCCCAAAATGTACAAGCGCAACGGCTGGTATTACATCTTTATCCCGGCAGGCGGTGTGGAATACGGCTGGCAGACCGTGCTGCGCGCCCGCAATGTGTACGGCCCGTATGAGGAAAAAATCGTCATGCACCAGGGGGCCAGCTCCATCAACGGCCCCCACCAGGGCGCGTGGGTCACAGCGCCGGACGGCAGCGATTGGTTCCTGCATTTCCAGGACCGGTTTGAACTGGGCCGCGTGGTACACCTGCAGCCTATGTGCTGGCACAGCGATTGGCCGTTCATCGGCCTGGAACAAAACGGCGATGGCATCGGCGAGCCGGTGACCGAGTGGGACTGCCCCAAAGGCGAAGCTGGTCCCGGCCTGCAAATAGGGGACAGCTTTACAAACGGCAAGCCCGGCCTGCAATGGCAATGGCAGGCCAACCCCCAGCCCGAAGCCTGGCTGCGCCCGGTGGCAGGGGATGCACTGCATCTGGTCTGCGGGGCCAGCGGAAGTTTGTGGCGGCAGCCCAATGTGCTCAGTCAGATGCTGCCTGCAGCGGATTTTACCGCAAACGTTACCCTTGGCCTGGCCGGGTGCGGCGCCGGAGCTAAAGTAGGGCTTAGCGTGATGGGGCAGAAATATTCCGCCATTGAGCTCTGCCGCACCGCGCAGGGCTGCACCGTGCAGTTGGTACAGGGCATGGTGAAAGACCTTGCCCCCACCGGCGATGCAGAAGAAACGATCCTTGCCGAAAAAATGGTTGACACGGATGAAATAACCGTTACAATGAAAATAACGGCTGCCAAGCAGGTGCAGTATGCCCTGCTGGCAGCAGATGGCACCGTAGTGCCGCTGGGGGGAGCCCAACCCGTTGCCAAGGCAACCTGGACCGGCGCGCGCCTGGCCCTGTACGCCCGCGGCGGCACCAAAGGGGATGCTGCCTGCATCAAGCAGCTGAACATTACATTTTAGCCGGGCTTTTGGCGGCAGAACACCGCAGATGCCCGCGGCAAAAAGGAGAGCAAACTGGCAATGGCAAGTGTTACCATCCGGCTGAACAGCATTGGTGAAGTGAAAGAGTTTAACCGCATTGCGGCCACTGTGCCCGGAGATGTGGACCTGCATTCCGGGCGCTACTGCGTGGATGCAAAATCCATCATGGGTATTTTTGCCCTGAACCTGGCGCGCGAACTGACGGTGGACAGCCCAACCCTGAGCGAGGAAGAACTGCACAAAAAGTTTGCGGCCTTTTTGGCGGGCTAAGGCGTATCTGAAAACCAAGGGCAACACCGCACAATTCCCGCCTTGCGGTTTAAGCACCGCTCCGGCGGCTGCGGCACGGCATCTGCGTTGCCAAAATGCTCGAT
>ENA-UOJB01000659-UOJB01000659.1-human-gut-metagenome-genome-assembly--contig:-C48-NODE-659-length-35682-cov-45.174502_pt1 | contig 35682 bp, 31 predicted proteins | sample MGYA00242338_ERZ723885 | MGnify/ENA metagenome assembly ERZ723885
CCGCTGAGGGAGGAAAACGCTTCCGCAAGGGATTCTTCCGTTATCTTCGGAAGCGCTGCGCTTTTCTTTACAAGGTACTTTCCTTTTTCCATTTCCGCCAGCCATAACCGCCCTGCCGCCGCCATGACCACGGTTTTCCGTCCTCCTGCAGGCAGGAAAGCCTTCACCTGTGATACTATGCCTTCTGTCCACAACCTCATCGGTCACTCGCCACGCTTTCCACCATAATTTTCCGTTCTCCACCGTCTTCTACAGTAAAAGTAATTTTCACGAAGCGCATCGCCTTCGTCTGTAAATCCACGCCGTCGGAAGAAATCTTTCCTTTCCATGTATTTCCTTCTTTTGTCACGGAAGAAATACGGACACGCGCTTCTCTGCCATCCAAGGGGATGGTTCTTTCTTTATTTTCTACAGGTCCCTGTTTTAAAGAGGCGAGCGCCCAGTTTGCTCCGCTCTCCGCCGCGTATATGGCAGACAGTCCGTTTCTATATGCCAGGCTCCCGCCGCGCCCCCGCGAAAGGGAGAAGAGAAGCCCTCCCAGCACCGCCGTGAGCGCCGACAGAAGAAGCAGAAGCGATACCGCCATAAATCCTTTCCGCCTGCTCATTACTGCACCCCGTAAAAGTCACGATAAGGAAGGATCGCCGTTTTCACAGCATATACTTCTTTCGGATTCCGGCTTTCCATCCGGAAAGATACGTTCACTAGCCCTTTCGGCTGCACTTGAAATACGGATCCTTCTTCCGGCGGGAGGAACGCCGTCATTTCCGTGCTCCCCGTATTTTCTCCCGTTACAGGCTCGCTCATGCCGTTATGAAGACGGACCTTGAGTTTTTCTCCCTCTACGAAAAAGCTGTAAGGAGCCCGTACTTTTTTCTTTTTATCCTTGCCATCCTTCACCCATATATACGCTTCGTACCTGTACACGTTCCCGCTCATCTGCGCCGCGCTTTCCCTAAGATTGTTCCGTATCTTCTCTATCATGAAATCGGCAACAAAAACAGCTTCGTTCACTGCCCGCCTCCGCCGGTCCATAAATGCCATGGCTCCCGCCGTCTGCCCGAGAATCGGAAAAACAGCCGCCGCCAGCGCTGACAAGAGCAGAAGTGCCAGCAGGACTTCCATAAAAATGAACCCTTTCCGCTTCATGGCGCCTCCAAAAGCATGACAGCAGAAAAGGACGTGCCTGTCTTATCGGTGACAGTGCAGGAGACCTCCCGCATTTCCACGCCCTCTATCGTTCGATGATTTTCCTCTATTAAAATATGGTACCGCCGTCCGTTCCGCTCCAGGTCTCCGGAAGGAACAGGGAGCGCGCCCTGCAGGCGGCTGTTATACTTGATTGTTTCCATAACTTCCTGTACCAGAAAAGCTTCATCCGCCTCAATCTCCATGGCCTGTTCAGAGCGCAGCGCTGCCCGGAGCATAAAAAAAGCGGTCCCTCCGAGAAGAAATACGATGCTTACCGCCGATACCGCCCAAAGCAAGGCGAACCCCTGACGTTTCCGCATACATCCTCCCCGTCTACAAACCGCAACCATTCTTGATCAAATTTATATCTTTCCGCTGCCGCAGCGCTTATCCCCTCACTCTTTCATAAGTGACAAAGCGATGGACCGGATCTCCCTTCCCCATGACAGATTCCGTCTCTTTCCATTCTTCTTTGCGGAAAGAAGGAAATACCGCGTCGCCGTCATACTCTTTTTCTATTTCCGTGATATACATTTTATCTGCATAGGGAAACATGGCTTCGTACGTCTTTTCCCCGCCGATGATAAAGTTCTCCCCTTCAGGAAGAGCAGAGAGCAATTCTTTTACAGTGTGGAACACATAAACCCCTTCCGGCACGCTGTATGCCCTGTTTCCTGTCAGTACATAATGGACACGGCCGGGAAGCACTTTCGGCAGACTCTCAAAGGTCTTTCTTCCCATGATGATGGGGCGTCCCATCGTGCGGGATTTAAATATTTTCAAATCGTCCGGCAAATGCCAGATGAGTTTATTATCATTACCGATGACACCGTTCGCCGCGCGGGCAACGATGATGGACAGGCTCATACGGAAACCTCCATGGCAATCTTTTCATGGTGCTTATAATTTTCCAGCACGATATCCTCCGGCTTGAAGTCGTAGAAATCATGAACATCGGGATTCAGTTTCAGGACAGGCGTGTCGTAAGCCTTCGGCAGACGGGCCAGCTGTGTCTTCATAGCATCCACGTGGTTTCTATATACATGGGCATTATTGATAACATGCGTAAAAAGTCCGACGCGGAGTCCGCTCACCTGGGCAATCATGTGGACAAGAGCCGCGTACTGCGCCATATTAAAAGGAACGCCAAGACCCATATCCCCCGAGCGCTGGACAAGCATACAATTTAAGCGGCCGTCGTCGGAAACATCCCACATCGTAAGAAACGCACAGGGATACAGCGCCATATCGGGCAGATCCTTCACATTCCACAGATCTACCACCATACGGCGGCTTTGAGGATCTTTTTTCAACGTTTCCAGAAGCGTATCCACCTGATGATACTTGCCAAGCTGGTAGCCGTAAGCCTTTCCGATGGTGCCGTCTTCCCGCATCCATTCATCCCACACATGGCAGTTCCACTGCTGGAGAAGACGCACATCATTGGACTGTTTCTGCCATATCCAAAGGATTTCTTTCACCGATGTCTTGAATGCCACAAACTTGGTGGTCAGGATCGGAAACTCCTTTTCCAAATCAAACTGCATGATCTGGTGCGGCAGTTTATACGCCGGCATTCCCGTGCGGTTATCGCCTAAGCTTCCTGCGTCCAGTATATTCTTTATAATTCCAAGGTATTGTGTATCTGCCCGGCTCATGCGCCCTCCCTGATTTTTTCCATCGCAAATTTATTTTTATTATATCATGTCATTTACGGACGGCGTAAAGAATGTTCCAAGACTTCCAAATGGCGGAAGTGATCCTATCGGCTTCCTCACCACGGTAACAGATCCTTCACGTTCGTTCAGGATAACGTTTAACGTTTCCCTCACTACAACAGCAAATCCTTTGCTGATGTTTCGTATGACACCTAATGGAAATCATATGCTTCGGCTTTTAACTCACAGCTAATAGCTAACAGCTAATGGCTAACAGCTCACAGCTGATAGCTTTTATCTTCTTATCGTTTCCCTCACTATGACGCCTTGCCGTCCGCTGTCATTCTGACAAACATTCTTTATATAAAGTTATTTTTCTATAATATATCGAGATCCTGATAAACAGGCTGTACAAGCCATTTTCCGGAAGCGCCCATGATTCCCCACTTTCCCTTGGCTTTCACTGCGCTGTATCCGTGGCTGAACGGGCGTGCCTCTTCAATAAGGCCTTCTTTATCGGCAAACAGGATTTGTCCCTGATCATTGATGACCTCGTAATTGCTGCTTCCCTGGTGCACCCATGTCAGCCGGTCATGAAGGAAAGGATCGATCGTCATGTCGGTAGATACGGAAAATACAGAATACCCTGTTCTCATATTGTATAAGCTGCGGACCCCATTTTTCTCTACGACCAGACGGTCGGAACCGGCAAAGGTGATACCGTCATACCGGAAAGGAATCACCTGCTGTCCCGTTTCCACACTGAAAATCCCGCTTTTCCCGGTCTTTCCTTCTTTCAATACCAAAAGACCATTAATCTCGTCCAAGTCGCCTACATCATAATCTCCCGGCCGGATAACATATTCTCCTTTCCGATTTACAAAGCCGGTTTTCCCGTCATTTTTAATGACTGTACCATACCAGGTCATGGGCCATACTTTATCATTCCTGCTGTCGATAACGATATTTCCGTCACGGTCTATGTAACCGCGCTTGGCTCCGTCATAGGTAAAACCGCCAAGACCGATGCCGTTATAGCCGAATCCTCCGTATATCAGGCCGCCGGTCACAAAGCCCAGCAGACTGCCCACATTGAAGCCCCCTACTTTACGGCGGTACTCGGCCAAACCGCCTTCATACGCATACATTTGATTGGACGGCGCCTGGAACAGTTCCCTGCCGCTGCCGTCAACAGCAACGATTTTCCCTTTCTCATTCTTCACGAAAGCACGGTCTTCACTGAACTCGGCAAGCACATCCTTATACCGCGGCGAGATGACCACCTTCCCCATGCCGTCTTTGAAACCGTATTTCCCTTTTTCTTTAAAGGACGTATAGCCGTCGCTGTCATAATACTCCCGGCTGTCTTCCTGCCCGGCAGCATCCGTCCTGCTCCGGCGGTCCGATTCATCGGCGGCCTCCGGTGTCAGCTGTTCGCCTGTTTTGGAAATGAACCGGGTGGTTTTCTTATCCACCATGACATGAATCACACCGGTGCGGTCATTCACATCCAGGATTTCCTTATAAGCAGGAGCAATCAGCTCTTTCCCATCTGTGCCAAGAATACCCCACTTGCCGCCGGATTTGCATTTCGCCAGGATCCCCTGCTCTATAATCCTATCATTTTGGAAAGTCATTCCTGCCCATGTCCCAATCGACTTGGGAACGTTTCGGTTAGGTACCACAAGCGGCGCCAGGAGCTCATTCAGCACCACGCCGGACTCATACTGATATTCCACCTTCTCATTAAGCTCCCGGTCTCCTGTATGAGGCAATCCCATATGTTCCATTTGCCGGCGCTGTTCCGCGGCCATATTCCGAATCGCATCACTGTCCTTTGTCTCACTGGAAACCGTTGTGCGCGATTCTGTCCGCCGGACACGCTCGGCAATCGTTCCATTCCTGTCCACTGTCGTCCGCGTCTCACTGCGGCTTTCCGCCGTTGTGCTTTCCGCCTGCACAAAACCCCCGCCAAACATAACAGCGCCGAAACACACCAATGCCGCCAAAATGTATCTTTTCTTCAATCCATCATACATACGATGAGTCCTCCTTCAACACATCTATTTCTCAATAAACATATTATACAAAAACTCCTCTTTTCCCGCATCACAAATGATTTAAATCGTAAAAGAATAGTTAGCTTGCAGCTTACAGCTCACAGCTCACAGCTAACGGCTAATAGCTGACAGCTCACAGCTGATAGCTTTTATCTTCTTACCGTTTCCCTCACCACGGTAACAGATCCTTCACATTCGTTCAGGATGACGTTTAACGTCTTATACAAGGATCATGGAGTCGGCCGTCAGAAGGAGCTGCTGGCGCACGCGGTGCGATTGAGGATACTCGCTTGTCGTAATGATTTAAATCGTAAAAGAATAGTTAGCTTGTAGCTGACAGCTCACAGCTGATAGTTTTTATCTTCTCATCGGCCTTCCTCAGAACGCCTTCTTTCATAATGTAGTGGGAATCGGCATAGGGCAGCATATCCATCTCGTGGGTGACGACAAAAACCGCTTTTCCACTGTCCGCCGTCCAGCGGAGGAGCTTTGCGACGATATCCGTATTCTCTTCATCAAGATCGGATGTCGGCTCGTCGGCAAGAAGGATCCCTGTGCCCTGAAAGAGCGCTCTCGCAATGGCCACGCGGCGCAGCTCGCCGCCGGAAAGTTCGGAGGGATACGCGTCTTTCAGCAGTTCGATCCCCAATTCTCTCATGAGCGGCAGAATGTCTTTCTCTTCTTGTCTTCCACAGATGTTCCGGACCAGACGGATATTTTCTTCCGCCGTCAGGCTGTAAATCGCTCCCCCTCCCTGGGGAATGACGGCGATATTTTCATTTCTGAACTTTGACAATTCACCATCCGCCATACGGTACAAATCTTTCCCTCCCGCCAGCACGCAGCCCGATGTCGGCTGAAGCAGCCCTGCAAGGATATGAAGGAGCGTGGATTTTCCGCTTCCCGATTTTCCTGTAATGACGGCAAATTCTCCGCTCTCCACCACCAGATCGGTCCCAGAAAGGGCATAAGCGAACCGTGCTTTTTTGGGATCCATTTGGTATTGTTTCGTTACCTGTTCCGCTTCCAGACGCATTTATTCACCCTCCCTTAAAATCGTCGCGGGATCGACACGGGACAGGCGCAGCACAGCATATGCCGATGCCGCGGGGCCCGCCAGGCAGATGACCGCCATCGCGGCAAACGCCAGCCATCCCGTTTCCCTGATCCCGGGAAGAAGGAAAGGCAGTTTCAGTCCCGTTTCAATGAGCCCGCTGAAAGGAATCACCACAAGGAGTCCCATGAGCACGCCTGCCGCGCCGCCGGAGACGCTCAGGATAAGAGTTTCTTTCAATAAAATCCCTGCCAGTTTTCTTCGTGACGTTCCCATCACGCGGAGCAGGGCAAATTCTTTTTTCCTTTCTCCCACAAGGACGGAAAAAGAAACGACCAGAACGATGAACACCATCACCCAGACCGCCGCGAAAAGAAGGGTAATCGTTTTTGAAATCCCTGAAAGGCTGCCCGCTATTTCGGAAAGCATGTCTTTCATCTGTACCGCCTTCACACGGCGTACACGGAGATTGATATTTTCCGTCACTTTTTTTATGTCATAACCGTCTTTTACTTTGATGTAAACGGAAGAAATAACGTTTTCCACATCGCCTTCAAAGAGCGGATTCAGCCCCATCTTCGACGATGCCTCGATGAGCGTCCGTATGGTCTCCGCTTTCGTATAGACCGCGGTATCAAGCCCCGTACCGGTTGCCGCCAGTTTCGCTACAATACGGCAGTCTTTGTTGTAAAAACGGATCGTATCGCCTACGTCCGCATTGACTGCCGATCCCACCACCACATCGCTATGGGCAAGTTCTCTGCCGTAGCTTTCGCGAATCCACGGCTGGATAATAAAATCCGTTTCCGGCTCAAACCCGATAATCTGCACCGGAACAGAGCAGCATGAAGCGGAAAGGGACGCGAGAAATATCTGGGGTGACACCTTTTCCACGCCTTCGATATGGGAAATCAGCACCATCTTTTCCCGCTCCATGTAAAAATAGCCCGGTGTCCCGTCCAGTATCATCGTTTTAGGATCTACTTTCCGTTTTGCCGTGTTCGGTACGACTATAATATCCGCACCAAGACGATTTTCCAATGTTTCCAGGCCGTTCTGAAGGCTCACGACCGCCATGGATCCGGCAAAAATAACAAAGGAAAGAAAAAAGGTAAGCACGAGGAGCGCCGCCGTCCGCAGCGGCCTGCGGGAGAGATTCCTCCAGGGCAGCCGGTTAAGATCCATGGGCGGCCTCTTTCTTCACGACGCGGCGCCGGAAAAAGAAATCCCCCAATGCCGCCGCAATCATCAATACCCCCATGACCAGCACGAAAGGCTCCATGACCGTATGGCACTGCATATGGTTTTTCATGCAAAGATGAATAAGGCGGTTGGGAATAAGCATCAAAAGGACGGCATTGGCAATAACAGCCAGATCCAGCCCCAATTTCATACCGTCATTTGTAAAGGCCAGGTGAAACAGGGAAAGGATGACAAGCACGACCCCCACGCCGAAAGCCGCCTGACTTGCCCAGCGGCACACCATAAATCTGCCGTCCGGCATAACGGGGCAGGGTCCTGCCACCGTCTGCTCCCCTATGACAAAAAGAAAGCTCAAGATAAGCAGAATGGAACCTCCCGCATATTTTCTCATTTATAAACACCCCGTTTCAGGTAAAATTATGATAATGATAGATATTTTCATTATTACCACAAGAAAAAATAAAAGTCAATGCAAAAAGCGGGAACCCGCCGGGGATTTCCCGGCAGCTCCGCCGCCTTATCCAAGCATATCCGATTGATTTTCCGCCCCATGATTTATGGAAGCACTTATTTCCCCACGCAGAACCGGCTGAAAATGGAATGGATCAGTTCATCATCCATGGTATCGCCCGTGATTTCCCCCATCGTTTTCCATGCTTCCGTCAGGTCGATGACGATGAAGTCCGCCTGGAGGCCTTCACGGACGGACGCTCTCGCGCGGAGGACATTGTCCAGCGCTTTCCGTACCAATTCCACATGGCGCAGGTTGGTCAGAAAGAGGACACGCCCCGCGTCGGCATCCTGCTTTTCGGTGATTTTCCGCAGTTCGTCCCGCAGTTCGTCCATCCCGCTCCCGTAACGGGCGGAAAGGGAAATAACAGGGACATGTCCCGCGATTTTCCATATATCTTCCGCCTTGACTTCCGGCGTGAGGTCATATTTATTTAAAATGGCAATCGCCTTTTTCCCGCCGAGGCTGCGAAGAATGGTTTTATCTTCCTCATCCAAAGGCGACGAACCGTCAATGACCGCCAGAATGAGATCTGCTTTTTCCATGGATGCCCGCGCCCGTTCGATCCCGATCTGCTCTACCTTATTGTCTGTTTCCCGCAGACCGGCGGTATCCATAAGAAGGAGGGAAACTCCCGATATGCGAACCGCCTCTTCAATGGTGTCCCGCGTTGTGCCCGGCACATCGGTGACGATCGCCCGTTCTTCCTGCAGAAGGGCATTCAGCAGGGATGATTTCCCCGCGTTCGGTCTCCCGATAATCGCGGTGCGGAGCCCGTCCCTGATAACCCGTCCCTCTTCGGACCGTTTCAGAAGCGCCGACAGGGATTTGTCAATTTTCTCCAAAGCGTCTCCTGTTTCTTCCATGGTAAGGTCTTCCAGATCTTCTTCGGGATAGTCGATGGTCACTTCCAATTTCGTAATGAGGTCTTTCAATTCTTCCATGACCTCGTGGACGAAACCGGAAAGCGCGCCGGACAGATGGCTTTCCGCCTGGGTAAGCGCTGCTTCTCCTTTCGCGCTGATAATGTCCATGACGGCTTCCGCCTGCGCCAGATCAAGACGACCGTTCAAAAAAGCCCGTTTGGTAAATTCGCCGCGCATGGCAGGAACTGCGCCGCTGCGCAAAGCAAGGGACAGTGTTTCCCGGAGCGCCTCCGCCGAGCCGTGGATCTGGATTTCCACCACGTCTTCTCCCGTGTAGGAATGAGGGGCTTTCATGTACACCGCAAGACCTTCGTCAATCCTCTTTTCGCCGTCCATCACATGGCCGAAATACATCATGCGAGGCACAGCTTCTTTAAACGTTTTAATCTTTCCCGTATGAAATATTTTGTCTGCGATCTCCAATGTGGAAACGCCGCTCAGACGGATGATGCCGATTCCCCCTTCGCCGGGCGCAGTAGCAATGGCGGCAATCGTTGTTTCTTCGTACATACTCTGCTCCTTCATGAAATAAAGGGTATTTTTTTCCATTGTACCATACATTCCCCTCTGTATCGAAAACGATAGACACAGAATAGTGCGGTGAAACAGAAAAGCATTTTCTCCCGCTGCTATGGGTGGTCTTTTTTTTATTGGCTGATAAAAATGTCACTAACGGTAAAACGTCATTCTGAACGAATGTGAAAGTCTATTACAGTAATGAGGGGAGACGGTAAGGCGTCATCCAGGGTAATAGATTCTTCGCTCCGTATCACATAGCCGTCTCCCTGTTTTCTCATACAGCATTCTTACGTCCGCTCTGAATGACGGGATACGGTAAGGCGTCATTCAAAGCGCCAGTGAAGGATCTGTTACCGTGACGAGGGGAAACGGTAAGAAGATAAAAGCTACCAGCTGTGAGCTGTCAGCTATAAGCTGTTAGCTTTTAGCTGTGAGTTAAAAGCCGAAGCATATGATTTCCGTTAGGTGTCATACGAAACAACAGCAAGGGATTTGCTGTTGTAGTGAGGGAAACGTTAAGCGTCATCCTGAACATGAGCGAAGGATCTGCTGCTGTGTTGAGGAAAGGGATTCTGACGGAAAGAATAGGAATTGGGTAAGCCTCCTTGTTTATAAGGAGGTGGCCGGCGAAGCCGGACGGAGGATACTGGCTTGTGGGAACGACGTAAAAGAATAGAATGAAGATTCTTTTTCTGCCCCGTTCTGAGTGATAATGGACGGTAAAACGTCATCCTGAACGAATGTGAAGGATCTATTACCGTGATGAGGGGAGACGGTAAGGCGTCATTCAAAGCGCCAGTGAAGGATCTGTTACCGTGATGAGGGAAGACGGTAAGAAGATAAAAGCTACCAGCTGTGAGCTGTCAGCTGCAAGCTAACTATTCTTTTACGATTTAAATTATTACGACAAGCAAGTACCTCAATCGCACTATGTGCGCCAGCGTCACCTTTCAAACCTTATAATTATTTTTCTTATTTTATATACCTGATGAGTGCTATAATAGAAAAAATATAGGTTTTATGAAAGGAGTACCCTGTGAAAAATTACGCCGGTCCCGCAGACATCATGTACCACACGGGGCTTTCCGCCGGCATGATCCGCGGCGCGAAGTACGCCCTTGTCCCCGGCGACCCGGGCCGCGTGGAAGGTCTTGCCAAAGCACTGGATGAAAACGCTTTGTTCGTCGCCTCCCACAGAGATTACACCTCATGGCTCGCCCGGGTGGAAAACGCGCCTGTCCTTGTCATGTCCACCGGCATGGGCGGCCCCTGCGTCACCTTTGCCGTAGAGGAGCTGGCCCGCCTCGGCGTGGAAACATTTATCCGCGTCGGCACGACCGGTTCCATTCAGGAGGATCTGCACCCGGGCGATGTAGTCATCAATACGGCATCGGTCCGCATGGACGGCGCTTCCCGCGCATACGCCCCCATCGAATTTCCTGCGGTAGCCGACCCGGATACGGTTCTTGCGCTCCGCGAAGCGGCAGAGGAATCGGGCGTCCCTTTCAAAACGGGGATTTCCATCAGCACCGACAGCTTCTGGCCGGGACAGGAACGGTATGACAGCTTCGGCGGCTATGTATTGAAACGGCTGCAAGGTTCTCTGGAAGATTTCCGGCATATCGGATGTACGAATTATGAAATGGAAAATGCCACCCTTTTCACACTTTGTTCCGTGCTGGGACTGAAAGCCGCTTCCATCTGCGGCGTCGTCGCCAAACGGACAGACAGCGAATCCGTGGCTCCTCATGACATCTATGAAAAAGCTGAACAACGCTTTCAAGACGTGGTAAAGCGGGCGCTGGAAAAAATGATTGCCCGCTCCCGATCCGGCGGAAATATTTCCTGAGAAACCTTCTTCTTTCTTCATTTCATTATTTTATTTGACATTCGTTTCCACTGTGTTATAATAATTTGCGAGAAAATCGCATATTTAGAAAGTGTGCTCCCATGTATATGACCGAACAGAGAAAAAAATTATTTGAATTTTTCAAAAGCCACCCTGACATGACCATTTCCGCACGGGATCTGGCGGCGCAGCTTGTCGCGGAAGAGCACGCGAAAATCAGCGTCAGCGCAGTGTACCGAAATCTCGCCATGCTGGAGCGGGAAGGGCTTATCCTCCGCTCACCGGGCAAGAACAACCGGGAAAATGTGTACCGCTATGTTTCACTGGGAGCCTGTGAGGACAAGCTTCACATCACCTGCCTGAAATGCGGCCGGACGACCCATATGACACAGAAAATTTCCGATAAACTTCTCAAGGACGTCCTACGCGGCGACAAGTTTGACATTGATTTATCAAAAACGACGGTTTACGGCATCTGCAAAAACTGCCGCTGATCGGATACGGGACTGCGCACCGCCTTTAAAACGTGCGCTTTTTTATTTCTATTATTATTTCTATTATTAAAAGGAGGAATCATGGCATATCGCAGAAAACTGACGGCGTTCTTCATCAGTGCCGCTTTCGTTCTCACTTTGGCTCTATCCTTCTTTTTCATTGCAAAAGAACTATCCCATGACCACGGCCATGGCAGCGATCCCTGCCCGATCTGCGAAAAGATCGATTTGTGCCTCCGGACGCTTTCCGTCTGTTCGTCTGTCACGATCCCGGCGGACAATGGAGGATCTGTTTCCATCCCCCATCTTTTTTCCGCCGTTCTTTCCCTTTCTGCCGTTTCTCTTCTCACGGTTTCCTCCACGCTGGTCACCCTCCGTGTCAAGCTCACCGATTAAACCCGGCGCTTGCATTTTTATTTCTATTGTATTAGTTAGGAGGATTTCCATGAAAAAAATAATTGCCTGCCTGATGGCGTGCTTCGCCGTCTTTGCTTTTGCCGCCTGTTCATTAAACAAGAGCGGCGCTCCCGATTCCAAGGGAAAAGAACCTTTGAAAATCATCTGTACCAATTTCGCCTCTTACGACTTTGTCCGCCAGATTGTCGGCGATAAAGCAGAGGTCACTATGCTTCTCAAACCGGGCGCGGAAGCCCACAGTTATGAACCGTCTCCGAAAGACATCCAGGCCATCGGCAAGAGCGACCTTTTCGTTTATACCGGCGGCGACTCCGATGAATGGGTAGACGGCATGTTAAGCTCCATAGACAAGAGCAAGCTGAAAACGCTCAAAATGATGGATACCGTCAAACTGTATGAAGAAGAAATGTCTGAAGGCATGCAGGAAGAAGAACATGAACACCATCACGACGACAAAGACCGCCATGAGGAAGATAAGGACCATCATCATGACGAAGACAAAGAACATCACCACGATGACAAGGACCGCCATGATAAAGAGCATCATCATGATGACAAGGAGCACCACCACCATGACGGCGAAGAAGGCCCTGAAATGGATGAGCATGTCTGGACCTCTCCCGCCAACGCTATCCAGATCGTAAAAGCCCTCACCGAAACCATTTCCGGTCTCGACAAGGACAATGCCCAGACTTATCAGAAAAACGCTGAGGCTTACATTGCGAAACTGGAAAAACTGGATAAGGATTTCCATGACGTCATTGATCACGCGAAGAGAAAAGAAATCATCGTCGGTGACCGTTTCCCCTTCCTTTATTTCGCCAAAGAATTCGGCCTGACCTACTACGCCGCTTTCCCCGGCTGCTCCACCGATACGGAAGCCAATCCGGCAACTATTGCCTTCCTCGTGGATAAGGTGAAGGAAGACCATATTCCCGTCGTATTCCACATCGAGATGTCCAATGAACAGATGAGCAAAGCCATCGCGGAAGCCACAGGCGCAAAAAATGAGCTTCTGAACGCCGTCCACAACGTAAGCGATGAAGAATTCAAAAAAGGCGTAACTTATATTGACCTCATGAACCATAATGTGAAAGTTCTCAAGGAGGCGCTCAACTGATGAGTCTGCTTACATGCCGCCATCTTTCCGTATCTTATGATGGAAAAGCGGTTCTTTCCGACCTGAATTTCTCCGTCGATGAAGGGGACTACCTTGGAATCGTTGGTGAAAACGGCGCAGGAAAAAGCACACTGGTGAAAGCGCTTCTGCGCCTGAAAAAAATATCGGGCGGGGAAATCGTAACTGCCGATGGCTTCAAGCCTACGGAAATCGGATACCTTCCCCAGCAGACCCCCGTGCAGAAAGATTTTCCCGCCAGTGTCTGGGAAGTCGTCCTTTCAGGCCGTCTGAACCGCTGCGGCATGTATCCTTTTTATCGAAAATCAGATAAGGAAGACGCGGAAGAAAAAATGGAAATGCTCGGCATCGCCGACCTGAAGAAACGGTGCTACCGCGATCTTTCAGGCGGCCAGCAGCAGCGTGTACTCCTTGCGCGGGCACTCTGCGCCACGGGAAAACTCCTGCTCCTGGACGAGCCGGTGACCGGCCTTGATCCCATCATGACCGGTGAGCTTTACCATATTTTCAAGGACTGCATAGAGAAGTACGGCGTCACTGTCATCATGGTTTCCCACGATATCCGCGGCACACTGGGACAGGCAAACCGTATTCTCCACCTGTCCGGCGGGACACAGCAGTTCTTCGGGACGACGGAAGAATATCTCCGAAGCCCTGTGGGGCAGAGATTTGCAGGAGGCGGACTATGATGGATATCTTTATTGAAATGATCAGCTATCCTTTCATGGTGCGCGCCATCATCGTGGGCTGTCTTGTTTCCCTCTGCGCTTCTCTCTTAGGGACCAGCCTTGTACTGAAACGGTACTCCATGATCGGCGACGGACTCTCCCACGTGGGATTTGCCGCCCTTGCCATCGCTTACGCCTTTCGCATGGAACCCCTCACTATTTCCATCCCGGCCTGTATCCTCGCCGCCTTTTTCCTCCTTCAGCTGAAAGACAGCGCGAAGATCAAAGGCGATTCCGCCACGGCTCTTCTCTGCAGCGGCGCTCTTGCCATCGGCGTCATGACGATTTCCTTAAGTACGGGAATGAATACTGACGTGTGCAACTACATGTTCGGCAGCATCCTTGCCATGAGCGCCGATGACGTGCGTCTTTCCGTCATCCTCGGCATCTCCGTCGTACTCCTTTTCATTTTGTTTTATAACCGTATATTTGCAGTCACCTTTGATGAACCGTTCGCTTCCGCCACCGGCACACGGACAAGGCTCTATAATATGATCATCGCCTTTCTCACAGCCATCACGATCGTCCTTGGCATGCGCATGATGGGCGCGCTCCTTATTTCCAGCCTGATCGTATTTCCTTCGCTCACCGCGATGCAGATCTGCCGGCAGTTCAAGACGACGATCATCCTCTCCTCCGTTTTCTCCGTGGCTACATTCATGGCAGGACTCACCATCTCCTACATGGGCTCGATTCCCACAGGAGCATCCATTGTCGTCACTGACATTGTCCTCCTCTTTATCGCCGCGGGCATACGGAAAATGAAAGAAGGCTTTTGAATGAAGAAAGAAATATGGCTTCTCTGCCTGCCGCTTCTTCTCTTAGGCGGCTGCGGCACACAGGAAAAAGCGCAGGATCCGCCGCAGATCATTACCAGGAAAACCGTGCAGGAAGCAAAAAAAGCGGAAACTCCTCCGGAGGCCAAGGAAACACCGGCGCCGGCAGAAACACCGGAGCCGGCTCCGCAGAAAGAAGAACAGCCGGCGCCTAAACCGGCTGCTCCTGAAGGGAAAAAATCGAAGTATCCTGTCTTTGAATATCCCTACAATCTGGAAACGGACCGGCAAAACTTTGATTACAACAACATAGACATCGTCGTCGGCGATAAGCGGTATATGACACAGATCAACGACTGGTTCATGAACTTCCGCGACTACAAAGACAAAACTGTCCTCATTGAAGGCTATTTTATTTCCATCAACGGCCACTACTTCGTAGGAAGAAACGGCCCCACCTGTCCTTACTGTACAGGCGGCTATGTGGATTTTGAATTTACCTCTGACGGCGACTTCACCGGCTATGAAGACGGCGTCACATGGATCAAAGTGTATGGCATCCTCCGCGAAGCCACTGTCCATCTGAACGACCATCTCACCGCCCCCTTCTACCATCTGGAAGCGGTAAAAGTGGAAAAAATGGATCAGCCGGGAATCGGAACCATCACAGATTAAAAGAAAAAGTAAGGTAGGAAATTCTGTTTTCCCCTTACTTTTTTATTTTTATATATTTTAAAATTGTAATTCATGGAACGGCATATAGAAATCAGAAATAGAAAACCTTTTTGTTAAAATCGTTTTGGACAAAAACATAACCACAGAAGCATCCCTTATGAAAGCAATTACAACAGAAGAAAACCCCGGATAAAATATTAAATTTTTTGATGGATGTTACAAATTATTGATTATCCGGACAATCTTAACTCTGCAAATACCATTATTTCACAAAAATATAGCCTCATGATAAGATATTTATATTAAAGGCAACGTGTTTTTAAATATAAAAAGGAGACGAATGCGATGAAGACAGGATTTGAGCTATTGGACGATGCATTCCTGAACAAGGGAACCGCATTTACGGAATCGGAAAGAAAAAAACTTGGATTGGAGGGGTTGCTTCCGCCTTGTGTGGAAGATATAGAAACGCAGGCACAGCGTATCTACCGCCAAATGGAAAGAAAAACTTCTTTGATTGAGAAAAGACGTTTTCTGATGGAAGTCTTTAACTTCAATCGAACGCTGTTCTTTCATGTATTCAGTGAACATCTGGTAGAGTTAATGCCAATTGTTTATGATCCGGTTATTGCGGAGAGCATCGAACAGTATAGTGAACAATTTATCAACCCACAGTATGCAGCGTTCCTTTCCATCGATCATCCGGAATCTATTGAAACTTCGCTTAAACAGGCTGCCGGAGACAGAAAGATCCGTCTTATTGTTGTTACTGATGCAGAAGGCATTCTTGGCATTGGTGACTGGGGTACCAATGGTGTAGATATTTCTGTCGGAAAATTGATGGTCTATACTGCCGCTGCCGGTATAGATCCGCAGACAGTACTTCCGGTTGTCTTGGACTGCGGATCTAATCGGGAATCCTTATTAAAAGATCCTTTCTATCTTGGAAACCGTCACAAGAGGATATATGGTGATCATTATTATGATTTCGTGAATCGATTTGTTGAAACGGCTGAAAATCTATTTCCCGATCTGTATCTGCATTTTGAAGACTTTGGACGGTCTAATGCTGCAACCATCTTAAAGAAGTATCAAAAAACCTATCCTGTTTTTAATGATGATTGTCAGGGAACCGGCATAATAACATTAGCCGGTATTCTTGGAGCAATGAAAATCAATAGAGAGAAACTTACAAATCATACCTACATGTGTTTTGGAGCGGGCACGGCCGGAGCCGGTATCGCCGACCGTATATTCAGGGAAATGGTCGCACAGGGATTATCTGAAAAAGAAGCACGAAATCACTTTTATATGGTGGATAAACAGGGATTGCTTTTTGACGATATGGATGACTTGACACCTGAGCAAAAACCGTTTGCAAGAGCACGTTCTGAGTTCGATAATCCGGAAAAACTGAATAATTTAACTGCAGCAGTGATGGCTGTCAGACCTACGATCCTCGTGGGAACCTCAACCGCTCCGAAAACATTTACCAAGGAAATAGTAAAAGCCATGGCATCATGGTGTGACCACCCGATTATTTTCCCGCTTAGTAATCCAACGGAATTGGCAGAAGCAACCGCAGAAGACATCATCAAATGGTCTGATGGCAGAGCAATGGTCGCAACCGGTATTCCTGCGGAACCTGTTGAATACAATGGGGTGACTTATATTATCGGACAAGCAAATAATGCCCTGATATATCCTGGACTGGGACTGGGAAGTATCTCTGTTAATGCCTCTCTGGTCACAGATGAAATGATTTCGTCCGCTGCACATTCTCTCGGTGAATTTCTTGAAATCAATGTGGAAGGAGCTGCTGTTCTGCCGCCGGTATCCAAATTAACGCAGTTTTCTGAAACAGTGGCTGCTGCAGTAGCAGAATGTGCCGTAAAACAGGGCTTGAACAGAGTACAGACGAATGATGTTAAAAAAGCCGTGAAATCAGTGATCTGGAAGCCTGTTTACAGAAATTACTGATATGTGGACCAATAAAACAGCAAATTTCAAGTCTTGTGTAAATACCGAAAAATAAATACCGCCTGTTTTCCACGGCGGGATATATGACAAAAGAAAAGAGTATCTTCACTCCTGCGCGGAGAAGATACTCTTTTTCATTTCCATATTTTCTTTTACGCCCACGTAAAAACGCCGTCTCCTGCCAAGACAGCGTCTTTCCTCATAAACACAGGAGCCCGCTCCTCTGCTTCCTGTAATATTTCGTTTTCCCCCGAATCAGCTCACCGCCGGGAACCAGCCGGCCGCCGTCACCGTAATCGGGGACATAAAGTAGATCCCAGCGCATATCCGGATCACCGCTACCGATCCCGTACCCGTCAAAAGCGGCCATCTCTGCATGTGTGTAAATATCTGATACCGACAGTCCAAGTTCTTCCACAGCCCTCGCGCAGAACATCGCAAGCGCTTCCACCTGCGCCTCTGTTGGCGGCTCACACCCCAGATCCACACCGCTCGGCGCGTCATAGTAGCAGCATGCGTCACGGCAGCACGCCAGCGCCACACCGATCGACCGGCTGTTCCTGTGCCATGTATGCGCCAGGCACTCCGTGAAATCCTCATGAATCACATGGCAGTACCCGCCCCGGTCAATCACCACATGATATGCCAGGCACTCCACCAGCTGGTACGGCGCCCCCGTCCAGTGGCAGTAAATCCGGTCAGTCCTGCCGCGGGCAGCCTCCAGGCGCGTTCCTATTTCATCCAAAGTCATAATCCGTTTATCCATATTTTACGGAAAGAAATACTTCCTTCCCCTCATCACTTCCTTTTCAACTTCCTTACCAGCCCCGACAGCACCCCGACACCGGCATCATTCAGATTCTCCACGATACTCAGCATCTCCGACGCCGCCAGATAACTGACACACATTTCCATAAACAGGTCCGGCCGTCCCACGCTTGCCAGAAGCCGGTCTGCCGCACCGCCGCCGACGGTCAGCAGAATATAAAGCACCATCTTTCCGGCAAACTGCCGCTTCATCTGCCTGCTGGAAATCATTCCGGCCCGATGCGCCGAGGGAATCGCCAGAATGCACGATACCATATCACGATCCTCTTCCCCCTTCGCCTCCAGATACTTGTGGGCAAGCGCCATCCACTTCGTCACCAGATCAATAAATACCGCCAGCGCAAACAAACTGATCAGCTCAAAGGGAAAAACCCCTTCCGCCAAAAGACCCGTCGTCACCAGTTTCACCTGCCAGTCCTCCACAAGCCGCTCTGAAGCCCGTTCAAAAGCCTCCATCCACGAACCTGCGTCCATAAGCCCTCCTTTCCGTCAAAAATAAAACTCCTCACAACGGGGCCGTTCAAAGAAATACGCCCCTACCTCATCCGGCCTGATCTGCAGAATCCGCATGGAATTATAAATATCCCGCTGGGAAAAATGAAGCTGATTATTCAGCCGCAGAGACAAAGACGTCTTGCTGATCCCCAGCCTTGCCGCAAAAACAACGTCAGACCCCAGCTTCTCACGGATCCGTGCCCGAAGCCTGATATAATCAAAATGCATTCCCAATCCTCACTTTCATTTAAGAAATATCCACTTCCGTTACAAGAAATTCCTCGTTTTTGCATCTTTTATAAAATATCGTTCCTTTTTATAGAACATATGTTCTATATTAATTTAAGAATAGAACTTTCTCCCCCGTCTGTCAATAGGCGTTTCCACAGCCCTGCGAACCCTATTTTCAAAAACGGACGGGAGAGCGTCCTATCCTAAAAAGAAAAGCCCGAGTCCGTAACCCGGGCCCTTCCCTGCCCGTCTCCGGCGAATTATTCGCCGTCAGTCAGAACAGCCACATCAGAGCGGCGGACAGAATCAAGCGCCTTCACCTGCAGTCCGGCGATCGCCTTCCCCGCATGAAGCAGCTCTTCATCAGACGCGCTTTCCCTGATATTGTTAAAAGTCAGATTCTTCAAAGAACCGTCCGTATTTTCAACACGTACCAGAAGTCTTGTTTTTTCCACAGATTTGGAAACTGCCATCATTATCCCTCCTTTCCCTTTCAATATATTTCTCCTTATAGTTCGCTTTCAAAATTAATGAATTTCCTCTTCCGTGGTGGTCACCATGACCGCCTTAGCGAAAGAAACCGCCCCGATACCCTTGCCGTTTGCCAGCACCGGCATAATTTTCGCGGCCTCCGCCTGCATGGCGGCCAATGCGAGCCCGTCCTTCGGATCGGCAATGCTCACAATAAGCTCCGTATTCGCGGAAGTCAGGAATTTAAGTTCCAATTTCTTAGTCATACTCTTTTCTCCTTTCCCTGTCCCCTCTCCGGAAAGGAACAGTCCTTAGCGCTGCCATTATGATATTCCTTTCGAGTTTAAATTTGCTGAAACAGGAAAAATAATTTGAAATTTTTTTAAAATACTTTTCCCGTACTCCTTTTTTCTTCCCGTTTTTATCCCGGCAATGCAATAAAAAATACCGCTGTTAAGCGGTGCTTCTCAGTTATATTTACAGCATGTCCGCTGCCGATAAAACATGAACGCATCTATGTGATGAGGAGTAATGACTCTATTCCGCTCATAACTTCCCACTAGGCTCTTTCCATTTCCCTCACCACAGTCATAGATCCTTCACATTCATTCAGGATGACGCTTGCCGTCCGTCGTCATTCTGAACGGAGGCAAGAATGCCTTGTGGGAAAAACAGAAAACGGAACAGTGACACAGAGTGAAGAATCTATGACTTCTGATGACAGCTTACCGGCTTTCCTCACCACGGCAACAGATTCTTCGCTGGTGCTCAGAATGACGTTTAATGTTTCCCTCATTATGACGCCTTGCCGTCTGGTGTCATTCTGAGCGGGGATAAGAATGCTGTATGAGAAAGCAGGGAAGCGGAACGATGACACAGCGGGTACAGATCCTTCACGTTCGTTCAGGATGACGTTTAACGTTCCCCTCATCATAGCAGCAGATTCTTTGCTGTGCTTAGGATAACGTCTTATCGACTCCTGTCATTCTAAACAGAGACAAGAACGCTTTGTGAGAAAAATAGAAAACGGGATAGTGACACGGAGTGAAGAATCTATTACTCCGAATGACATCTTATCATGAATTCCATTTTTATCGGCAGATAATCATAAAAGGCTGTAATAAAACATTTCTGCGTTATATCACAGCTCCTTACTCATGCTTTTTTCTGCAAATAAGAATTGGCATAACCGCATTTAACGACTATGCCATATTTCCGGAATTATAAACTTCTAACTTTTTATTTATAAAATTCTCCCGCTTTACACTGACACGTCACGCCGCCCTGTCACTTTATAGAAAAGGAGCAGCGACAAGATGGATGTCACCGTGAGAATGGTGGCATACGCGGAGGCGTTCCCGTAGTTGCCGCGGATGACTTCCGTGTAGATGGATACGGTGAGTGTCTGCGTGCTGTTCGTATACAGGATGATGGATGACGACAGCTCGCTGATGATGGTGACCCAGCTCATGATGGCGCCGGAAAGAACGCCGGGCATCATCATGGGAACCGTAATCTTACGGAAGGTCGTCATGTCGGAGGCACCCAGGGAAATGGCCGCTTCTTCGATGCTGGGACTGATATTTCCCAAAATGGCTGTGGAGGAACGGACGGTATAGGGCATTCTCCGCACCGCGAAAGAAATAATCATGATCAGAGCCGTTCCGGTAAGGATAATCGGCGATTTATTGAAAGCAAAGACGAAAGCGATACCGAGGACGGAGCCGGGAATGATGAAGGGGAACATCGTAATGACGTCAAGAATGCTGTTCAGTGTATTTCTTTTCCGCACGGAAAGGTAGGCGATGAGAACGCCTAAGACGAGGACGGCAGCAATAGCGCAAAGCCCCAGGAAGTAGGTATGCCAGATGACGTCATTGTCCTTGGCAAAGAGTGTCGCGTCATAACTCTGAAGCGCGAAGCCGCCGGTAAATACCTGTCCTCCGTTTGTGGCAAGGAAAGAGGTGTACACGACGACGAACTGGGGAAGGATTGCCAGTCCCACGGTCATGTAGACGGCCAGATGGGCAAGGATATTCCGCAGACCGCTGAGTGATTCTGCCGCCATGGGTTTCAGGGCGGTCATGGCGTAGGTATTTCTTCCCGCGAGAAAACGCTGAACGAAGAACATGACGATGGTGAGCCCGATCACGATGCAGCAGATGGCTGCCGCGAAGCCGTCATCGCCCGATACTTCGCCCATGAACTGGTTGTAAATAAGGACGGGGAGTGTCTTGTACCCCTCGCCAATGAGCATGGGGGTACCGAAGTCGGCAAAGACACGCATGAAAACGAGCATGGAGCTGGCAAGGAGCGTGGGCATGACAAGCGGCACGATGATTTTCCAAATGCGCCCCATGCGGCTGCACCCCAGGCTTTCCGCCGCTTCATTCAAAGAGTTGTCCAGATTTTTCAGCGCTCCCGATACGTAAATGTAAACGAGGGGGAACGACTGGAGCGTAAAGACGAGGACAATGCCGGCAAAGCCGTACACACCGCCATAATGGAGTCCGAAGGTGTCGTTCAGGAACTGGGTGATGACGCCCTGCCGCCCGAGCATCTGTATCCATGCGTATGCCCCGATGAAAGGCGGCGACAGGTAGGAGATAACAATGAGAATATTCAGGAAACTGCTTCCTTTTATTTTCACGCTCCTCATGAGGTATGCTAGCGGGAGGCCGAGAGCCGCCGATAAAATCGTGGAAACGACAGTCACTTTCAGCGAGTTTACCATCGTTCCCCAATAGAATTTTTTGGCGAAGAAATGGGCAAAATTCTGAAGCGTGAGCACCCCTGTATCCCCATGAATGACACTCCGGTACAGAATGAGGAATATGGGATACATGATGAAAAGGGCGAAAGCCGCAAGAATGACGACACTGAAAAGGTTCCAGACAGTCAGATTCTTTTTCATAGTCCTTCCTCTCTGATCAATGTTTCTTCCGTTGCCCGGCGGAAGACATTGATCCGCCCGGCTTTGACGGTAAGCGTGACGGCGCTGCCGTCGGGAAGAATATCCTGGCCTTCCTGGGTCTGGAGAATCTCCAATTCCTGCCCGCTGCCGGTGGTGATGAAGTAATGGGTGGTGAGTCCGAGAAAGACGGAAGAACGGATCACGCCGCGGATCCCTTCTTTCGTACCGGGCTCCATATCAAATTCTTCCGGACGGACAGAAATGATGACTTCTTCTCCGTCCTCCACGCTGCCTGATAAGTTATCCATGTCTACAAGCCAGTCTTCATTTTCTTTAAAGGAAATGCTTGTCTTATCTCCTTTTTTCACGATATGCCCGTCCAGCAGGTTGGAGAGCCCGATGAAAGTCGAAACGAAAACATTCTTCGGCCTTTTATAAATATCCGCCGGTCTGCCGATCTGGCAGATGACCCCGCCATTCATGACGGCGATACGGTCGGACACCGCCAGCGCCTCTTCCTGGTCGTGGGTGACATACACCGTGGTTATATCCACCCGGCGCTGGATCTGCTTGATGGCATTCCTCATTTCGATACGGAGTTTCGCGTCCAGATTGGACAGCGGTTCATCCATCAGAAGTACCTGCGGCCGGATGACGATCGCCCGCGCAAGGGCGACACGCTGCTGCTGCCCGCCGGAAAGCGCTGTGGGCATACGGTCTTTCAGGTGGTCGATCTTCACGATCTTCAGGATTTTATCCACCCGCTCTTCGATTTCCTTTTCAGGCACCTTCCGCATCCGCAGACCGAAAGCCACATTATCTTTCACCGACATGTGGGGGAAAATGGCGTAATTCTGAAAAACCATGCCCATATTTCTTTTATCTGTCGCCACATCGTTGATGACATTCCCGTCGACGGAAATCGTACCGCCTTCGATAGAATTGAATCCGATAATCATACGGAGCAGTGTCGTTTTACCGCAGCCCGACGGCCCTAAAAGGGTGAAAAATTCGCCCGGCATAATATCCACGGACAGGCCGTTCACCACCACCGTATCTCCGTACTTCTTCACTACTTTATCTATATCGATAGAAACACTCATAATAACCTCATAACCTCGCTATTCAAGTGACATCTATAAAAAAGGACGTCAGGCGAAATGCCCGACGCCCTCTGATGACCTGATTACTTATTACTGTCTGGAATTTTCCAGATGTTTATTCCATTCCGCCACGACTTCTTTCTTATGGGCAGCTACCCAGCCTTCGTCATAATTCTTGAACAAAGCGATTGTGTCCTGGGGTGTCATGTAGTCAGCAAGCTTCACACCCTTGCGGAGCGGACGGACAGTGAGCGTCTTTCCTGCCGCTTCCTGGATCTTCTGGGAAAGCATGAAATCGACAAATTTCTTCGCATTTTCCATATGTTTCGCGCCTTTGATGATCTGTACGGATTCGCCCGGGAAAATAGCTCCCTCTTTCGGGAATACGACTTCTACATCAGCGCCGTTCTTCACATAGGTAGCCGCCGGATCTTCCCAGGTAAGCCCTACGGTATACTCGCCGTCGGCAGCGCCTTTATGGACAGCGCCGGAACTGTTCAGGAATTTCCCGTCTACATTCTTAATGAAGTTATCTACATACGCCCAGGCTTCAGGGGACATGGGATCTCCATCCTTGCCCTTGGCGTAAAGCATCGCCATGAGCACCTGGAACGCGGAGCTGGAGTTGGCAGGGTCGCCGCAGGCAATCTTGCCCTTCAGCGCCGGATTGAGAAGATCGTCAAACCCGGCAATCTTCATATCGCCTGCCAGTTTTTTATTAACGATGAAAACGGTGGGATCGGCAAACGCGGGAGAAAAATATCCCGTCTTATTTTTAGCGGCATCAATCATATTCGCGTCTTCCGGAGATACATATTTCTCAAAAAGTTCTTTCTGGGAATCCAGCATCGTCTGGTCAGCCGCCCAGAGAATATCGCCCTGGGGATTGTCCTTTTCCGATGCTACACGCTTTACGAGGGGTCCTGTCCCCGCCACAATGACATTGACTTTAATTCCCGTTTCTTTTTCAAAAGCGGGAATGACAAGATTGTTTAAGCTTTCGCTGCGCGCCGTGTAAACGGTCAGCACCTTTTCCTCTGCGGGAGCGGCCTTGGCAGTATCCTTTTTATCTCCGCCGCAGCCGGAAAATACGGAACAGAGTACAGCAGCACATGCCACCGCCAAAGCTGCTTTCTTCAATCTTTTCATGACAATCCTCCTTGCCTTTCATCGTAAGTAAACTTCCTATTTAAATAATACCATGTATATTGTATCATTATTCATTCCTGTGTCTACACCTTATAAGCACAATGTATAGCTTGCCTGCAATTGTATAGGAAATACTCATAGAGTGACCGACAGGCATACCGATGTGTGCGGAAACGGGTACGCAGAAAGCAGGAAATATATACTTCCATTACTATGGCAAAATAAAAGCGCCGATTGCCGGTCAGCGCCTGTATTTCATTCGGCAGCTCCTGCCGCTGCTTTTTCCTCTTCCCCTTTGGGAAACACAAGATTCAGAAGAACCGCCACGATGAAAACCACCGCTACACAGTTCTCTGCGAATACGCTCCGCAGCAGTTCGGGAAATATGCGGAAAATCTGCGGTGTCTGCGTGAATCCCAGTCCGATGGAAAGAGACAGGGCGGCAATACTCATATTTCTCTGGGAATATCCGCAGCGGCTGATCATCTGCACACCGGACACCACGATGGAGCCGAACATCATAAGCGTACAGCCGCCAAGGACGGCTTCAGGCAGTGACGCCAGAATGACCCCCAGCGCAGGAACGAGTCCTGCCAGAACCATGATGACGGCGCCGCTGGCGATGGCTTTCCTGTTTACCACACGGGTCATGGCGATAAGCCCCACATTCTGACTGAAAGATGTAATCGGCATACACCCGAAGAGAGAAGACGCGGCAGAAACAAACCCGTCCACGGCAATGGAGCCGGATATTTCCCTGTCTTTCGCCTCCCGATTGAACCCCATTGCGGCAAGCGCCGAGGTGTCGCCCAGCGTTTCTGTGGCAGACACCAGGAAAATAAGGAATACGGAGAAAATGGCGTCATAATGAAATTCCAGAGAATAAGGCATAAAAATCGGCAGAGACACAAGGGATACTTCCGTCAGGCGGCCCAAATCAACCATACCGTAGAAATATGCCGCGGCGTATCCCACAAAAAGTCCGAAAAGGACAGATAACTGCTTATAGAAAGATTTCGCCCGGATATTAAAAATAAGACAGGAAACCAGAGTAATCGTACCGACAATGAGGAACCGGGCATCACCGAATTCAGGATGGCCGAAACCGCCGCCAAAAGAATTCGCTCCGATGGGAAGCAGTGAAAACCCGATGGCCGTCACGACAGTCGCCGAAACGATGGGCGGTACCAGTTTCCGCCACCATGCCGCGCCAAGGCCGAGGATCCCCTCCAGAACCCCTCCCACAAGGACAGCGCCGAGAATAGCACCGTAGCCGTATTTCAATCCGATCACACAAAAAACAGAAACAAAGGTAAAGCTGATCCCCATGATGACGGGAAGTCCGCTGCCCAAACGGAAGACGGGATACATCTGGAGCAGGGAGCCGATGCCTGCAATGATCATGGCCGCCTGCACAATAGCGCCCGCTTCTGAGGCGGGTATCTTCACCACCCCCGTCACGATAAGAATCGGCGCGATATTTGCCACGAACATAGCAAGAACATGCTGGAGACCGAAAGGCACCGCTTTGCGAACAGATATTTTCCCATCCGCTTCATAAATCGGATCTGTATTCATTCCGGCCTCCTCAGCGAAACGTAATGACGCCTGTTTCGGCATCCATTTTTTCAATAACTGCCAGAGAGCGGACATCATATCCCGCTTCACGGAGCGCGTCGCCGCCGCCCTGGAAACCTTTTTCGATGCAGATGCCGACACCTTCTACGATACCACCCGCCTGTTTTACCAGATCAAGAAGCCCGCTCACGGCGCAGCCGTTGGCAAGAAAATCGTCCATGATGAGGATATGTTCGCCGGGTTTCAGATATTTCTTTGATATCACCACATGGTTTTTCCGATTATGGGTATATGACATAACCTCCGTAGCAAACATTTCCTTATCCATATTGCTTCCCGCAGATTTCTTCGCAAAAACTACAGGCACCCCGAAATACACCGCCGTGAGGCAGGCAATGCCGATCCCCGACGCTTCGATCGTCAGAATCTTGTCCACTTTCCGATCCCCGAAAAGCTTTTTAAATTCCTTCCCCAGTTCACTGATAAAAGGCACATCGATTTGATGATTCAGAAAACTGTCCACCTTGAGCACATTCCCCGGACGGATCACTCCGTCGCTCAAAATTTTCTCCTGCAGTAAATTCAGCTCTGCCACCCTGATACCCCCTCCAAAGACAATACACACCCTATAATTTATTCATTATAACATAGCTTGTAGCTGACAGTTCACAGCTTACAGCTGGTAGCTTTTATCTTCTTACCGTCTTATACAAGGATCATGGAGCCGGCCGTCAGAAGGAGCTGCTGGCGCACGTAGTGCGATTGAGGATACTCGCTTGTCGTAATGATTTAAATCGTAAAAGAATAGTTAGCTTGTAGCTAACAGCTCACAGCTGATAGCTTTTATCTTCTTACGACTTTCCTCACCACGAATACAGATCCTTCACATTCGCTTCGGATGACGACTGACGTTTCCCTCATTATGACGCCTTACCGTCTCCGTCATTATGATGCTTTCCGTTCCCCATTGTTAGTGACGTGCTTTCCCAAAATCGTCATTCTGAACGGGGCAAGAATGCTTTGTGAAAAAGCAGGAAAACGGGACGGTGAAATGGAGTGAAGAATCTATTACCCGGATGACATCTTACGGCTTTCCTCACCACGGCAGCAGATCCTTCGCTTCCGCTCTGGATGACGCCTCAACGTCTTATACAAGGATCATAGAGCCGGCCGTCAGAAGGAGCTGCTGGCGCACGTAGTGCGATTGAGGATACTCGCTTGTCGTAATGATTTAAATCGTAAAAGAATAGTTAGCTTGTAGCTAACAGCTCACAGCTGATAGCTTTTATCTTCTTACGACTTTCCTCACCACGAATACAGATCCTTCACATTCGCTTCGGATGACGATTAACATTTCCCTCCTCACTACAATAGCAAATCCTTTGTTGTTATTTCGTATTACACCTAACGGAAATCATATGCTTCGGATTTTAACTCACAGCTAACGGCTAACAGCTCACAGCTTGTAGCTGACAGCTCACAGCTGATAGCTTTTATCTTCTTACCGCTTTCCTCACCACGGCAGCAAACTCCTTACGATCGCTCCAGGTAACGAGGGACGGACAACGCTTATCCTCCAGTTTCCGGATTACATCCTATCCCCCGCCCACATAAAAATACGGTACCCATCATACCTGACGGATACCGTACTTTCTGTTTCTTATACTATTCCCTTGTCTTTGCTTTCCGGGTTACGCTTCCGGTGAAATATGGGAACCGTACACATCACGGTAGTCACCCTTTTCTTTATTGCTTTCATTATTGACACGGACGCGTTCTACCTTATGCCGGTCATTATCCTTGCCGGAAATACGGTCGACACGGGTGCGGTCCAGATCCTTTATCCGATTGATTTCGGGATCGAATTCACCGATGGCTTTTGCCATATCGCTGTCAATAGGTGCGCCGTTCTGCAGTGCGCGGTAAATAATGGCCGCAAATTCATAGCGGGTCATGGAACGGTCACCCTTGAACTCTCCATCCGGATACCCTTCCAAAAGACCTCTGTCTGCCAATGATTTCACATAAGAATATGCCCAGTGGTCTTTAGGCACATCGGGGAAATTAACATCCTTCATTACCGATGTCCCAGACTGCATGGCTCCGCGCATAGCTTTAATCTCAGCACTTTGCGCCTTAACAATCGCTTTCAGGTCTTCTACTTCCTTGGCCAAAGCTACCCGTGAGGTAGATACATGGTTGCCCTGTCCCAGCTTCACGCTGACTCCGGCATTCACCATGTTTTCTCCTCCGCCGAAGGAGCCTCCTACGCTGAACATGGTATCTTCATTGGGACGGTAGAATGCGCCTACCGATACGGCATGGGCGTCTTTGTAGTTGCCGTAGCCCGCTGCCACATCCCACTTGTCATCCGGGTCGAAATCCAGCGGGTGGAGGGCTGCCAGTGCTGCCGCTCCCGCTCCTACACGGTTCACACGGGTTCCCAGTTCATTAACGGCTCCTCCTATGTTGTTGATTGTCTGGTTTGTTTTCCACAGCTGTCCGCCATTCACGGCATCGGTGCTGTTCGGGCTGACATCACCGGCTGCTACGTTGGTGATTTTCTTGTTTCCTGCGTTGATGCCGCTGTTGTCGATTTTCACGTCTCCCACGGTCAGGGTGTTGGTGGTCACACTGTTCAATCCTTTCAGGTCTTTGGCCATGCGGACTTTCAGGTTGTTATTGCCGTCGGATACGACGCCGAGGTTGTCTTCTGTGGTCAGTTTGTTGGTGTCTGTAATCCCTCCGACTACGTTCACCTGTTCGTTCAGTTTCTTCTTGATGACGTTTCCTGTATCGCCGCCGTACTTCATGCCGTCGTCTAAGGTGGCGATATCATGCTGCGTCCCGTTCTTCTCTTCTATAACAAGGCGGGTAATATTTGTGCCATCCACGCCAGCTTTTCCGGTACCGCCTTTGATGGCTGCGCCGTCTTGTCCATTCTGTCCGTTAATAGCAAGGCTGTCTGCTTTCAGGTTTTTGTCCATTTTAACAACAACATTTCCATTCGCGTCGGCAAAGGTTCTGATGTTTTCACCGGAGTATTCGGAGGCAGCTTTTGTCCCTTCTCCCTTGATGGTGACTTTTTCTCCCAGGTTACGGTGGAATTCTCCTTCGTTACCGGCAAAATCCATGCCTTTATTTGTCAGTTCCGTGGATGTGTTGGTAATCTTATTGTCCACTTCTTTAAGCTGGTCTTCTGTGGCTGCCTGTCCGCTGGTGATGTTGTTCGGATCCCAGGTTTTATTGGTCAGTCCGTTGACGGTTCCGTCTTTCCCGTTGATTTTCACTTTTCCGGCATCGATGTTTCCTGTCGTGCCGTCAATGGTGACTTTGTCTCCGGCTTTGATGATACCTGTTGTTCCGTCGATGGATACCTGTTTGGTCGGATCGGTTCCCAGTGTCACTTGGTCTTTGAGACCAACTTCATAGTTAGTAGAACCATTAGGATTAACAGTTGGCGTAACAGTAATATTATTGCCAGCAGTTACGGTAGTAGTTGCAGCCGCAGTCGCTTTATCCAATTGAGATTTATTAACTGCATCTTTAGGATCTGTACCATCAGCCACGTTGGTAATCTTGTTGCCGCCGTTGTCAAGGCCGTTCTTGGTCAGGGATACAGGATTTCCAGCCGCGCCGTTATTGATTGTAACGCCGTCATTGTTCATAACCGTATTGCCGGTTGTCACGCTTTCGAGGCCTTTCAGGGCTTTGGCAAGACGGACTTTCAGGTTGTTGCTGCCATCGGATACGACGCCGAGGTTGTCTTCTGTTGTGAGTTTGTTTGTGTCTGTAATCCCTCCGACTACGTTCACTTGTTCGTTCAGTTTCTTCTTAATGACCGCTCCTGTATCGCCGCCGTATTTCATGCCGTCGTCCAATGTGGCCACATCATGTTTCGTGCCGTCTTTTTCTTCAAGAACGAGACGGGTAACATTGGTACCGTCAACAGCCGGCTTGGCATCGCCGCTCTTCATCGTAAGCCCGTTAGCCCCATTGGCACCATTCAGGCCGATGGAACCGTCTTTACCGTTGATAGTGACAGCAGAACCGTCTTTGCCCTTGACTCCGATGGAACCGTCTTTTCCGGCCGCCCCCGTTTTACCGACGGTAAGCTCGTCATTCAGCTTCAAATCATAAGTGGCTTGACCATTATTGTCTGTCTTGGTAATAAGCAGGTTTCCATCAGTACGATTCTCCTGCCCGTCCACTTTAACGATGGTATGTTTCCCTGCTAATTCTTTTACTTCATTCAACTGACCGCCATTGACAGCATCTTTAGAGTTAGGGGCTACGTCTCCATCCGCTACATTGGTGATTTTCGCACCGCCGACATCTACTGTATTGGTAGTATCGCCAAGCGTAATCTTGGCTCCCGTTGTAGTACCGCCGGGAGCGGTCTTCTGATTAGAAATCGATGTGATTCCTGTCAGATCGCCGGATACATTCACCGCATAGGTTTTGACCGTACCATTCGCTCCGGCTTCTGTACCGGGGGTAACGGTCGTATTTTTACCATTGACAACTTTTACCGCATCCGCCGCAATATCGTTAATAACAGTCTTGCCCGCATTGGTAATGTTATCCAGGTTAGTATTCGCTTTATCACCCAGCTTGGTATCCATTGTAGGCTTATCGTAGTAATTATTGTTCAGATAGGTATTCACTGTATCACCGGTTACAGTCTTATTATCTCCGGCAGCAATCGTACCTCCGCCGATATTATTGATTGCCGTTTTTGTAGCTGCATCCAATCCTACTGTATAAGCGATAACGCCATTAGCATCTTCTGTACCGCCTGTCACAGACACTTTGCCGCCAGCTTCAGCAGCCAATGTTGTCTTGGTCGCACTGACCACATAATCAACATGACCATCTGCGGCAGTCGTATTTGTAACAGTCGCCTGCTTGTCCCCGGTAACAGTAGCTTTCGCTCCGGCAGCCGCCTTCTTCACATCTCCGATATTGGCTGCATTGGAATCTGTCGTTCCGCCACTGGCCACATTCGTAATAGGTGCATTATTCGCATTGATACCGTTATTTGTCACATAGGTATTTCCGCCTACGGTCAGTCCGTTGTTATTGATGACCGTATTGCCCGCTGTGACGCTGTCCACTTTCACGTCTTTGGCCAGTTTGATATTCAGCGTATCTGTCCCATTGGATACCACGCCGATATTTCCATCCGTCAGCTTAGACGCATCTGCCACGCCGCCGACGATATTCGTCTGTTCGCCTAATTTCCGGGTAAACTTGTTAGCCGCGGCTGCCGCAGCTTTCACATCGCCTGCATAGGCCACGCCTTTATCTACTTCTGAGGTTACCGCATAGAGCTGGCTGCCATTGATGGCATCGGTAGAAGTGGCGGAAATACGGCCGGCCGCCACATTGGTAATTGTCCGTTCTGCGCCTGCCTTACCTACACTTACTGTGGAAGCCGGATTTACTCCTGCGAAATTATGTGCTACACCATTGATTGTTGCGGAGGGTGTCGCTACAGCAGCTGCTGTTTCTGAACCATTGCCGATAGCCACGGCATTTTCATTGGCCACTTTTGTATTATTGCCAAGAGCAACGCCATTCTTCCCTGTCACGGATGCACTGCTCCCCAGGACCATAGCCCCATCAGCAGAAGCTGTGGAATTATTCCCTACCACATAGGCATTATCCGTTGTGATCGTATTCTTATAGCCGAAAGCACCTGCCGTATTTCCTTTGACCGTACCGGCAGTAACCTTTTTAATTTTATCGCCGTTGGCTTCTGTCGTTTCCGTAATGGTGGCGGAACCGATCGTATTGCCGCCACCGATAACATAGGAATTATTCCCATAGACTTTGTTATCCGTACCGACAGCCGAAGAAGCTGCACCGGACGTGGTGCCGTCTGTCATATCAAAGCCGACCATATTCGTATCGCCCAGAGATGTGGACTTATCTCCATAAGCACCCGCCTGGCTGCCGATGGCAAGAGAATTCTTTCCCCAGCTCCGTGCTATGACACCGATGCTGGTGCTTGCAGCCCCTTTTGACATCGAATTGACACCGATCGCCGTGGAACCGATACCGAAGGACTGGGTCATCGCGCCCATGGCTATGCTGGCTGCACCAATAGACGCGGTGTTCGACCGATACTCGCTGGTACTGAGGGCGGCATTCCCCAATGTCGTCCCGGGATATAACGCTGCCGTTTCCCGCTCAAATTTATTCTGCACCCCGGCAGCCCAAAAACCGGGAACTGCCGCTTGCAGATCGGATTTTACCAGGTCAACGTCATTGCCCCCAATGGCAATGGAGGAATGTCCAATAGATTTCACATCTCCACCGATAGCCATGGCCTGCGTACCATAAACTTTTGCCATACTGCCGATGGCTATCGACTGTGAATATCCAGCGGCATCTGCCGGGTTGGTAGTGCCCTTTCTGATGATGTTTGCTTCCGCCCCGGAACCAAGAACCACATCGCCCCGGGAGCCGTAAGAATGAGCTTCCGATCCCATGACAACGGCGCCGGAGCCATCCTCACCATGGTACTTGGATACCGTACTCGTCGCCTGGCGGCCGATGACGATATCCCCGTTTTCCGTCGCTGTTGCATTATTCCCGATGGCGATGGTGCTCGCAGTAAACTGATCACTGGCCCGCTTCTGACCTAAAGCCTGGGCCCCCCCGTCCTATGGCAACACTGTTTTCAGCAGTCGCTCCTGACTTTGCCTGCAACCCTGCCACAAAAGAATTCACCCCATCAGCCTCTGTCAAGGTTCCGACAGCGGTAGCATGGCCTGCGGTCGCCTTAGCACTGTCACCTATCGCCACGCTGTCACCACCGGTAGCGGAAGCACCCGGACCATAGTGTGTATTCGCTTCCGCCACCCCCGGCATCAGGCATCCTGTAAGAGCAAGGGCGCACAGAAACGCGCGGATAGGCAGGCTCTTCTTTTCAGAAGTCGCTCTGTTTTTCCCGCAGCGGCCGGCAACTTCCGAAACCACCACATAGCAGTGTTTCACCCGGCTCCAAATGACTTTGTAAATCTGATTCATAATTTTCCTCCCTCATAAATTTCATCCTTAAAAACAGATGATGGGATATACTCCAAAAACAGGAGTTACCATTCATCAATCAAAATCATTATAGTTCAAAACTCCCATAAATCAAAGACCTATCACTTTTATCAAAACAACCGGCTTCTATTTTATATGCAATGAATTATTTACCGGCTGCGATATGCGAACCGTATATGTCGCGGCAATCACCCTTTTCTTTATTGCCTTCATTGTTGACACGGACGCGTTCTACTTTATTCCTGTCATTATCTTCGCCGGAAATACGGTCTACCCGGAAACGATAAGCTTCTCTTACCTTTTCCATCTCAGGACCAAATTCTTCCATAGCTTTACCCATATTTCCATCAACAGGCGCCCCATTCTGCAGTGCGCGGTAAATAATGGCCGCAAATTCATAGCGGGTCATAGAACGATCCCCTTTGAACTCTCCATCCGGATAGCCTTCCAAAAGACCTCTGTCCGCCAGTGATTTTACATAAGAATATGCCCAGTGGTCTTTCGGCACATCGGGGAACGCCACATTCCTTACAGGCTGCCCCGCCATCTGCCCAATGATCTGCCGGAACTGTTCATTTTGCGCTTCCAGACGGGTAACCGCATCTTTCAGGTCGACGATTTCTTTTGCCATAGCTACTTTGGATGTGGACACATGGTTGCCCTGTCCCAGCTTCACGCTGACTCCGGCATTCACCATGTTTTCTCCTCCGCCGAAGGAGCCTCCTACGCTGAACATGGTATCTTCATTGGGACGGTAGAATGCGCCTACCGATACGGCATGGGCGTCTTTGTAGTTGCCGTAGCCCGCTGCCACATCCCACTTGTCATCCGGGTCGAAATCCAGCGGGTGGAGGGCTGCCAGTGCTGCCGCTCCCGCTCCTACACGGTTCACACGGGTTCCCAATTCCCCTACTTTATTGGTCACATTTTTGATATCCTGCGAAGACGCGATGCCGGAAACGGAATAGGTGCTGCCGTCATTACGGGTGAAGTTCAACGTATCCCCGCTGAGTGAAGCAGATGATGTATAGCGGTCCTGCAATCCGGTGATGGTCGCTGTCGTTCCGTCATTATTTATCAAGGTGGCACTGCCTGTACCGTTCGAGGCATAGGTCGCCGTGCCGCCGGTTACTACCGTGTCTTTGGCATTGACGGTATATGTCGTCGTATTCCCGGTTTTCTTGGATGTTACGGTTACATTGTCTCCCGCTTCTACCTTTGTCTTTTCGATTCCCAGACTGCTTGTATCGACGGACAGGTTATATCCGACTTTCTTGCCGTTTTCCACCTTATCCGTAATCCGTACCGACCCGTCCGTAGATTCCATCTTGGGTCCGCTGACAGTATAGTTCTTTTGTCCGTTAGTTTCTGTCTCCGTGACAGTCACATAATCTCCGGCTGTCACAGTGGTATGCTTAGCAGCTTCCTCTGCCGCCTTAGCTGCCACTTTCTTCAACTGTGCCACATTGACGGCATCGGTATCTGCCGTGCCGGCTGCAACTCCGGTAATCTGGCGGGTGATACCTTTGGACGTATCGCCTACGGAAACAGCTGCTTGCGTAGATTTCCATACGCCTGTCGTATCGGAGTTATGATTTGTGCCGGAAGCGTCATACCCTACAGCTCCTTTGTCCACAGAAGCCACGGAACCGCTGCCGAGTGCCACGCCGCCTGCCACGGTCACATTGGTTTCACTGCCGATGGCTACAGCATTCTTGACACTGGTACTGGTACCGGCTTGAGACGAACCGATGACAACGCTGCCATCAGCACCTGTCAGTGTTCTCTTATCCCCAAAGACAACAGCGCCATTGGTATTGGTCACATTATTTTCAGAACCGATGACGGAAACATGCTGTACATTGGAAGCTTTGTTTTTGTAACCGTCCAGCATATTATACTTGCTAACATTTCCGCTTTTTCCGGTTAATGTATTGCCGACACCGATAAGCTGGGACGCCTGTGTATATTCAGCCGCATTTGCACCGCCAATAGCTAATGTAGAACCGCCTGCGCTCCGTGCCACACCATCCATCAGTGCCTTTTGCATAGCAGCAACAGATGCATAATTCGTACTGTATGCAGATGTATTAATTGAAGCACTGGAGTTTTTTATACTGTTTCCGGCGCCCATGACAATCGCACCATTACTGTTAGTAACTTTATTAGCAGTACCATTGATCACATTCGTCACACCGCTACTGGAGGAACCGGTCATAGACTCATTGGAATTCAACGTACCGACTACTGTAGAAAACGCATTTTTAGTTGAGTTGTCTAGTGTATCCCAAAAATCTTTCGCTTCATACTGGCTGGACTGTACATTGTAGCTGCCAATGGTCGTGGCAAAACCGCCGCCGGTATAGGAATTCGTGCCCAATGTGGTGGACGCCACACCAAACTGGCGCAGTTTATCCGCCGTCGTATCGCCAATAGCAATCTGATTCTTTTCTAATGTATGGTCTCCCATCTGAATGGAACCGGTACGGGCATATGTGTTTGTTCCCACAGCCATCCCTGCCGGAAGGTTCTGTTTGGCAGCATTATTACTATGAATGTGCATACCTGTCAGCGTATGTTCTATCGTTTCCCCAAAGGAGAGCATAGATTCCTGTGTACCGCCGCCGATGAAGACTTTCGCATTTTTACCTACAGCGATATTCGTGCCTTCATTT
>ENA-UOJB01000666-UOJB01000666.1-human-gut-metagenome-genome-assembly--contig:-C48-NODE-666-length-35312-cov-49.044161_pt1 | contig 35312 bp, 51 predicted proteins | sample MGYA00242338_ERZ723885 | MGnify/ENA metagenome assembly ERZ723885
TCGCCCTGTGCGCCTTCACCGTTGGCGTTCTCGCCTGCTCCTTGCGCAGAAAGCTTGTTCTCTTCTGGATCGTTTTGCTTTTGCATTCCTGTTCCTTCCTAGTGGTTGTTTGCGCGGTTCTCTCCGCTCTTAGGTGGGTTTTTTGCGCTATCCCAAGCAAGGAAGAATCTATTTGCGTGTCGCAGGGCGCTTTGATGCGTCAGGGCGATAGACCGAAAAACAAGCCGTTTTTGGCTTATAGGACAAAAAGTGTGTCTCGATAGAACGCATGTTCCCCTCATGCTAATCCAGCCAGAACGGGAAGGGGTCCTTGCGGTGGAGTTCTTCCCAGACAGCCCTGTCACCCCATTCCGGCCTCCCATCGCCTTGCTTCGGGGATGACGAGTAGACCTCGTAGAGCAGGTCGATGTCGGCGTCCCTCGGCATGGTCGCCAGCTTCTCCCTGGCGGTCCTCGCGTCGCCGGAATGCGCGTGGCACCACCAGAACACGGCCTTCACGCGCTTCAGGGACGTGAGCCCCCTGTGGTTGCGGAGAATAGCCCTGAGCTGGGCGTTAACGCCTCCCTCTATCCTGTTGTTGGTCGAAGGGAGCGGGCCGGCCTTCGTGAGCCCGGGGTCGAGGTAGGTGAAGAGCGTCCCCGCCGAGACCAGCGAGGACAGCGACCTCCTCGCCTTCCTGAGCCTCTCGTGGGTGTAGACCCGCCTCCCGTCGACGAGCGTGGTGTCCTCGAGGAAGTCGGCCCAGAAGCCGCACCAGTCGAGGTAGCGCTCGCGCCACAGCTCCGCCTGGTGCAGCGTCTCGATATGCATGAGGTCGAGTGCGATCCCGTACAGCTCCCGGCCCGCCTGAAGCTTCGGCCTTGTCGTCGTGCACCTTTTGACCTGGCAGAACGCGTGGAACACGCATCTCTGAACCTTGGTCCGGGGCCAGGTCGCGCGCACGGCCTTCGCGAAGCCGCTCCCGCCGTCGGTGACAACGACGTCGGGTGCCGGTATTGGCTCCATGAGCGCCGACCACGCCCTCGAGTTCTCGGATTCCGCCATGTACCACGAGACGATGCGCTCGCCGCTGCAGCAGATCAGCACGACCAGGCGCTCCGCGAGCCAGATCCCGTCGACGAAAAGGACGCGGTGGAGCTCCCCGTCGGGCACGGGCATGGGCCAAACCTCCCAGAACTCCGAGGTCCTGCGCCTGAAAGTCCGGCCGGCGCCCGGCATCTCGAGCTGCGTGCCCTTCGACAGCAACCACGACAAGAACTCCTCGAGGCGGGCGGCCGCGTCGTCATAGCGCACGGTGGCCGAAGCGCCGCACGCGGTGCACCTCCATCTCTGGGCCCCCGACGAGGTCTTGCCGTTCCTTTTCATCGACCCGCCGCAGCAAGCGCATTTGACCGCTTTCATGGCGCACCCCTCCCGAAAGGTTTTTAACGTTTCCGAAAAAGGCTATCCATCTGGAGGAACGGCGAGCGCGAGGACACACATTTTGTCCGAGTGCTTAAATAGGGCCGACGAATTTAAACGAACGAGAAAGGGGCATCGACCTGCGCCGATGCCCCTAAATAAGACACACTTTTTGTCCTATAAGCCCCGTTTTTTTGGTCTATGAACAGGAATTCTGTTTATAGGCAAAAGAAAAGCCGCTTTTTTGCGGCTTTCATCGGTTATGGCGCTTTGCTCATTTCGCCCTTTCAGCTTTGCGTATCTTGCTCTGCGCATATGCTGTGCCGCTTTTCAGCATCACCGTCATTTGCTGGTTCTTGTCGAGGTGAACCTTTCCGTAAAGACCAAGCTCGCGCCTTGCCTTCTCGTATGTGTACTCGCGCCATTCGCGGCGGCTTAGAATCTTCGGATGATCGTTTAGCAGCGAATCAAGCTCCGCACGTTTGGCTTTCAGGCGGCGGTTCGCGTCCTTTGTGTCAAGGCTAAGGCTATGAAGCACCTCATGCTCGCGCTTTAGCTTTCGAATATCGTTCTCAAGCTTCGCCTGCTCTGTGTGCAGCGCCGCCGATTCCTCAGCCGTGTACCCCGTCCCCTCAAGCGGATCGGAGAACCGCCGCCCAATGTTGGGGTTGAAAACGCGGATTCGATGACCGCAGTTGTAGTCGTTGATCTGATCGCCAACGACCTCCTCGAAGCTCGGGAACCCTGCGGTGCTAGCGCCAGTGGAGTAAACGCGCCCCTCCCATCGTTGGTGCGTATCGCGCGGGTTAGCCGTCTTGCTTACCTCGACCAAGCCGAACGAGCTGTCAGCGGCATCGAGCGTTGCCTTGATCTTAGGCTCGCGCCCCTCAGCCGCGATCGCCCTCCTGATCCCCACGTCAACGGGAACATGAACGACCGTTCCGTCCTTGCGCGTGTAGGTCGAAGCCGTCAAGCCTTTACGCGCCATCTTCGCTATGCCTGCCGACAGCGCCCGTTCGTATCCCACGCCTGGATCATCGATGTTCCCCGTTGACGCAAACGCCGCTTCCGAAGCTATCTTTAGGTACTCCATGTAGGCGCTCTGCGCCATCTGCTGCGACATCTTGGCTGCGTACCGCTGGACGCTTGCAATCGGCTTCCTTGCCCTCTGCTGCGCCCTCTTCGCGGCAAGGCTTGCAGCCTTCGGCGTAGCCTTCCCCGCGTCCTCCACGTCTGCAATCCAGTTGCGTATGAAGCTCCCTCGGAAGTCGTGCTCGATGGCTTCGTTAACGGATTCTCGGTTCGCCCCCGCTATCTGCTGCAACTTCGCGAGAAGCGCCCTCCCGCTCTTCCTGATAGCCTTGTGCGCTATCGGAGCGGAAACGAGGGCAGAAGCGGCTGCAATGAGCATCGCAAGCTCCATGTCGCTTAGAGCGTCCTCCGATTCGGCGCTAGCGTCCTTCTCCTCGTCAAGCATTACTGCTCACCGAAGCTCGCGTAATCGTCCTCTGCGATAGCGCCAGGAACGTTAGCCTTCGCTTCCTCCTCGCTCTCGCCGTACCATTTCCTGCGGTACTCCCAAGGATTCAGCGTTACGTTAAGCTCGCTCTGATCCTGCGCCTTCTCAGCCTGCGTATCGACAATCACAGAATCGTCCCAGTTGACCGTAATGGTTCCAGGATCGCCCAGACCAGCGCCGAGGAACCTCGTTGCGCAATGGCACAATGCGCGGCAGATGTCGGCGATCGCTCCCTGCATTAAACGCTCGTGGCTGCGGATGTTGCGCATCAGGTCGGCGTTGTCGGAAACGACTTCCTGAGCGGTTTTCATGCCGCCTGCCGCATCGATGTCGAAATACTTCTTTCCGAACCCACAATCATCGCCAAGCTTCTGGATCGCCAGGCGGTACGCGCTGACCTGCTGCTCGGTTCGCATCTGCGGGGCAAAGGGGACAATAGGCTGACCATCGCCAACGCCGCTGACCCTGCGGTAAACCGTGTTGTCGTTCTTGCCGAACGGGATAGCCTGGCGGTTTCCGTCCTTGTCCTGCACATCGATAAGCATGTCATCGATGAAGATACGGAGCTTAGCAAGATCGACCTCGTTGAAGATCGCATCGAAGCAAAGGTCAACCGCCTGAACCTCATCGATCGAATCGGCGAAAACGCTCTGCCCGTAAGGCGTGATGTCTACGAACGTATTGGAGATAGCAGGCTTCACAAGCGCAAACGTTGGCGTTTCGCATCCGGTGGCGAGGTCATCGACCACGCCGTCAACGGCTACGCGCTTCTTAGTCTTTCGGTCGAACAGAACCGTCTTGATGTGGTAGCCGTCAGGCTCTGATACGTGCAGCTGCACCTGATCGAGCACCTTGCCGCCGATTGCAACGCGGCTTGTGAACGCGCACTCCGTGACGCCGTCATCGTCCCACGTGAGCGGCAGAACCTGCTTCGCCTTGTATCGGCGAACCTGCATCTTCTGCGCCGTAAGATCGAGCCACAGCGCCCACGCGCCAGTGCCGAGGGCGAAAGCATCCTGCACAAGCTGCTTACCGTTCCCGAAGAAGTTGATCCTCTCAAGGTAATCGGCGAGCCATGCGTTGCAGGCTTCGTCCTCGCATGAGACGGTGATGGGGTCGCTGAACATAAGCGCCGCCCATTCCTTGCATACACGCTTCGCAGGCTTGCAGGATCGGCGGTGAACCTTGAGGGTATGCCCCATGCTGTCCTTGTCGTGGTAGTCGTAAAACTCTCCACGGGAAGCGTAGCAGTCCCGCCATTGCTCTATAAGGTCGGTCATAACGCCATCGCACAGCTCATACCCCAGGCTCGTAAGGTACTTCCGAACATGCAACGGAACCGTGTAGTCTACTTCTTCGCTTGCCACTTATGCGCTCCTCAGAACATCGCTCATCATCATGTAACGGACGGCATCTATGCTGTGGTCGTTGCCGTCTGGAATCTCGTCGACCCACTCCCCCGCCTTGTTGCGCTCGAACTCCTTCAATCGGAACTCCTCGAAGGCGTTGGGGCATCTAACGGGGTCGATCTCGATGGAACGCAAGCCTGCGAGCCACATGTAGCTTATGCGCCGCATGTTTCCCTTCCTCGCTGGCTTCGCGTTGATCCCGAAGGTTCGGCGGTAATCCGCCATCTGCTGCTTGCCGTCCGCCGTGTCATCGCACCAAACAACGTCCTTGTGCGTGTAGGCGGTGCCGCCCTGGTAATCGGGATACGTCAGCGATCGCCTTACGATCTCTCCCGTTTCCTTCGGAAGCTTCTTGTTCGCCGAATGCTCCTCGAACAGGATCAGCTTGCGCTCTCGCGGAACCCACTCGCCGCGAATGAAGCGCCAGGGATCGGGGAACCAACCCCAGTCAACGCCGTTCCTTACGCGCTCGAACCCTGCAACCTCCTCATCGCCGATCCTGCGCTCAACGATGTTGTCGAACACCGAGCCGCCCGTTCCCGTGATCTTTCCCAGCAGTTCCCATTCATAGGCGCTGAGGTCGGTTTGCTTCAACCACTCGGCATCCTCGATGAAAGGCTCGCCCAGCCAATCGGCGTGACCGCCCTCCACAACGTCTAGGTACGTGCTGTGATGCACCAGGCAGCCAGGCTTGCGCTGCATCTCAAGGCATTGGCGGTTGACCCAGCTCCAAAGCGTCTTAGGCGGGTTGTAAGAATAGAAAGTCCAGAACACCGAGCCGCCGCGCTTGAAAGACTTCAACGCGCTTCTCACGGCTTCCCAGCCTTCGAACTGGTCAAGCTCCTCGAACCACTGGATGGCACAGTAGCCTTTAACGAACTTCACGCCCTTCATCTTTAGGGGATCGTCCATCCCTCGGAAAACGATCTTCTGCCCGGTGGGAACGTAAACGATCTCCATCGGAGAAACCCTCGCGTGGAAGAAGCTCGACAAACCCAGGATGTCGATCGCCCATATGATCTGCGCGTAAACGGAATCGCGAAGCGTGTTCCCGAAGCGCCGAACGACAACGGCGTTCGCCCACGGAAACGCAACGATCAGGCACACGATCAGCAGGCTGATTACGCTCGATTTGAGCGAAGCACGACCGCCCATCAGCCAAAACTCGCCGTGGTCGTGGTTCAATGCGCTCTCCACAACGCCGTAAAACTTGCTGATCGTCAGGTCGGCTAGGTTGATGCTCCTCATCCCTTGCCGCCCTTCTTCGGGTTGAACACGATGCGCGGAACCTCTTCGGAATCGCCCGAATCATCGATGACCCTGGTTACTCGCCCGTACTCGTTGGGATACTTCCTTTCGAGCAGCCACGCCGCCGCCTTCCAGTCCCTTTCCTGCGCGTCCCTCATGATGATCTGCGTCAGCTTGTCCTTGAAATCGACCTCGACCTTTTTGACGGCTTCGGAAAATTCGCGCTGATTGGCAGTCTGCGGATGATGGAGCCACGTGCTAAGCGTCTGAGGGCATACGCCACAGGCAAGGGCGATGTCCTTGTCCAAAGCGCCGTGCTTCTTGAGCTTCACGGCGATCCTTATTACGTCCTTTGTGCATTTCTCTTTAGCCATGCCGCTAATTCTGCTGGCGTGTCGCAGGGCAAAAGAAAACCCCGCCGAAGCGGGGTCTGAATGGTGGTACTCTAACGAAGTCTTTGGTCATTGTGTTGTATTCTCCTTCACTCATGGGAAAGTTCCTTTCTCTTTCCCGTTGATATAATTATAACATATATCAACGGTATATGCGTTAGAATTATTATTCTTTTTCTATTTCTATTTCTTTTCTTATAAGATTCTTAATCACTGTCGAAGCAGGTATATCTTGCGCCTTAAGCCAATTGTAAAGTTCGATCTCGTTAGGCGAGAATTTAAGGTTGACCTGCTTTGTCTTTTCCCTCTGGTACTTCGCGCTCGCCCTTTTCTGAGCTTCGGTTGCAGTCATTGCCATCCACACCCCTAAGCGTTTCTTAAACAGTTCATGATCATATTATAACATATATATAGGTTTATAATATGCAATAAAAAACAAGCCACGCATTACCGTGGCTTGTGTATCAGCTGAACATCTTTGCTGAATCTTTCATCATTTCGTAAAAGCTCTTCTGCTTTATAAGATCATAGATTCCAGCACTTTGGCTTATCGAACTGAAGCAATTGGCTGTGCCTTTGTCGCGCATCTTGCCTGTAGCGACAGCACCAGAGCCGTTCTTTACGCTGACGCAATTGAACGGATTGCCCTCGAACCCAGGGTGTCACCGCATCCACAGCAAGCCGTTGAATCTCCAAGGCTCCTAAGCCTGTTCTCAGCACACCAGAACGCAAGACCAAGCTCGCGGCAATGTGATCTGATCTCAAGATAGTCGCGCTTTAGCGTATCGTCTGGGTACGCCCAGTCACCGCCTAAGCGAACAGTGCCAGGCTTCTTCTTCTTGAACTTCATGCCCTCGATCGTTATTCCATGTATCCCAGCCTTCTTCATGTCAGGAAGCGCCTTTATAAGCGTCTGCTTGCATTGCGGAAGATACGGCTGCACACGTGCTATAACGCGCTTTACATTAGGTGAAACCTTAGAAGCAATCTCTATGCGCTCTTTGAAAGTGGGCGCTCCTTTCTCAAGCTTGTCAAGAAGCGGACTTGTCATGCTTATCTGCACTACTGCATTGCACCTGGAAAGAAGGGACAGATATGGCTCCTCGGCTACAAGCCTTCCCTTTGTGCTCACAATGAACGGATATTGCGTCTCGCTCAGAACCTTTAGAACCTCAAGGGTGCATCTGTGCCTTTCCTCCTCCGGTTGGAAAGGATCGGACAACCCCCCCCAATGAAGCGGAATGTCCCAATCGCACCAGTTTGTTTCGAGCGTCCTTTTCCCAGACACAAAACGCTTAACCTGCTCAACGCAATGGAGTGGTTTAACCGCTGCTATGTCGCGCTTGTTCCTTGCGAAGCAGTAACGGCAATCGTGAGAGCAGCCTTCGTATGTGTCTAGCCTTATCGGGTACTCGCATAGGACAACCTGGCTTCCGCAGTTTACCCCCATTGCTCAGCCGCCTTAACGATGATTGAAGCTGCCTGATCCTTCCCAGCGTCATCAATGAAAGCCTTTACAACATCTTTCTTCTCAGACGGAAAAGTCAATGTGATGTTGAACGAGTTCTTCTCCAACTCGTCCTTGAACGAGACAAGATCGTCATCGAGCAAATCCTGAATCGCATCGAAACCGCCATCAAAACCAAAATCCTCGAAATCGAAGTCAAGCTCGTCAAGGTCGAAGCTGAGCTTATCCAGATCCCAGCCAGTGTTCATCGTCAGCTGGTTGTGAACATGCGTGTACGCCCTGCGCTGGTCGTTTGTGAGGTGATCGAGCGTTACAACGGGCAGAGCGCCAAGACCGAGCTTCTTAGCCGCCAGAACGCGCCCATGCCCCTCGATGATCTCCATCTCGCCATCTTCGTTGTGCCATACGGCGATGGGGTCGTTGAAGCCGAACTCCTCGATGCTCTTAACGATCTGGTCGATCTGCTCGTTCGTGTGAACCTTAGCGTTTCTCGCGTAAGGCACAAGCTCATCGGTCGGAACCTCCTCGACCGTCAACTCTGGTTGCTGTCTCAATGCAGCTCATTTCTCTCCGCTTCAGATAATCGGCGCTTGTATCAGGGCGCAGAAAAAAAGAACAACCCCCTGCCGACCGAAAAGGCAGGGGGTTGCCGAAAGGATGCAGCGGTTAGAAAGGCGTGACGTGAAAGAACCCGCTGCAACGCTTATGTTCCGCTAGTGTCGCAGTCCGCGATCATTCGCCGATCGCCTTCCTGATCCGCTCTGCCCAGTCGATCACGCCGTCAACGTCGGCTCGCTCGCATTCGTCCGCGACCTTCAGTAGGTCGTCTCGGTCGATTGCGCGCGCGTTCCACAACGCCGCCGCCTGCTCTTCAAGCGCGTGGCACGTCTCGTCTTCGATGTCGTCATTGCGCAACAGGTCGTCTCCGTGGTGCTCAAGCTCGAAGCTCGCCCCGCAGTTCGTGCAGCCGACCGTAGCAACGAAAACGTTGTCTCCGCGATAGTCCCAACCTGCGTCCTCGCTTTTGCAGCAAGCTTCGCCGCCGCAGAACGGGCATGGCTTAAGCTCACTCATCTCGATCTTTCTCCTCTATGAATCGGTCTATAGCGATTCCGCAATATGGGCAGTGGCTGAACCTGACTGTCTTAGTAGCAATCTCCCAATGCACAGCGCCGCAGTTTAAGCACCGCATGCGTCTCATCTTGCCCTCAAACTTTAAATCGCCAAGGCTCTTCATTACCGATTTGGGGCGTTCCGCAAGCTCGATTATCCGCTTCACGGTGTCGAAGTAGCTCCCTTGTCTCCTCCCCTTGCAGACTGCCGCCGCTATCTCCCGATACGCTGCGTTGCCGCATTTGAAAAGGCTGTCGTTAGCCTTGTACCAATCCTCGTAATCGAGCATGTACGACAAGGCGAGCCTGAGACTTGCCACGGCTTCCGATCTGTCTTTCTCGCTGATCATTCGACCACCTTCTCCGCTTCTTTTATTCGAGATTCGACCTCTTTGACGAGATTTCGGCACCGTGCTTCCATCTCGTTCATGCCCTCCTGAAAACGGAGAGTGGCGAACTCTTGAAGATTCAAGTAGTTGAGCAACCGAGCGAGAGACTCGTCATTGCCAACGCCAGCCGCTTCCGCCCTCTCCCTTAGCTGCATGTATTCGGAAAACGTCATTCGACCACATCCGCTCCGCAATTAGCGCAGTAGCGTGACGGTATCACGCCGCAGCAATCCGTTACCGCATCTTTGCGGTTGAACGCCCCGCATCGAGGGCAGCGCCAATAGATGCCGCCCACGTCATCACGCTTGGTTGTCGGGCGGTCGGTTTTACAATCGACCAGTTTTCCTATTCGCTCAATGGCTTGCTCTGGCGTGTGCCCGTCCCACTCTGGCGCACGGTCCACCTCCTTGCATCGGAACAGATTCCAGTAAGGCTCTACGTCGTAGTGGTACGTCGCTTGCCCGTCTGGAGTCTCGATGCCGACGATGAACATCCCCTCGTACATGGTGCCATCTGCGTGCAGCTTGGATTTCCACGCTCGGGTTGCGAAATTCTCGACGATGACAGAGAACAACACGGCTCGATGATGGTAAAGCTCATCGAATGTGTGGTATCCGTCTGAGGTGTTGCCGTCGATGGGTTTCGGCTCGATGAGGTCGGCAAGGCGCTCGAACCCGCTTTGGGTTAAGTAATTCATCTCGTGCGCCAGCTCAAGCTCGCTCGCTGCTCGTATCATGCTCATAAACTGCTTGCCGAAGGGACTGGCTTCAGTCTATACCTCGAGCTGCGCAGGTTTTGCGCTACCCTACGGCGCTCTTCGTTGCTAACCACGTGCAGCCACCGCCTTCATGCGGCGAACAAGGTCGCTGTGCATTGCATACTCTGCCGGGCGCGATTCATCGCCATAGTCAAGGTCGAACTCTTCGCAGTAGTCGTACTCGTCCATCATAGCATCTTCTGCGATCTTCTCGAAGCTATCGCTCATGCCTACCGCGCTCCCTGCATTCCTTTATTGCCTCGCGAATCCTCGTGTAGCATTCATCGCAAGCGCCCATGGCATCGTCGCTTGAGATGCATCCGTACAAGTCCCCATATTCAGCCGAAATGGCTACAATCTTGGCGGAGTTGCCTTTGATTTCGGCTCCGCACATATCGCAAAACGTTTTCCTGCTCATCGCTGCTCCTCCTCGATCATGTGGACTACCTCCATCCATTCGCCGCCTAGCATGTAGAAAGACCGCATCATATCCTCAGCAAGCTCGCGTATCTCCCATTGCGCCGCCTTGTCGCTTCTGGCTCTGTAGAAGCTCATGAACTCGCGCAGGTTCATCGTCACGATGATGTCGGTTTTGGTGGCTTCTGGGAGCACGTAGCGCGCGTCCTCTGGCTTCATTCCATCGTCTAAAAGCGACTTGTAATACTCCGCGCATCGCCACATCTCGCTCGCGTACTCTTCGAGCATTCGGTCATCGTCCCTGATCGATGGCGGGATCACGTACCAATCAGCGTCAGTGTTGACCACAACGTAACGCTGGCTCAGCTGACAGAAGCTTGCCAGGCGGTGCCGCACGAGCTGGTGGCTGCACGCTCGGCTTATGCCCTCGATGCGCCATGTCACCGACACGTGCTCGAACACGCTCATGTGTTCTCGCTTGAAGCAGCGCCTTGCCCTCTTCGCCTTGTCATCGTCGCTGCCGCCCCTGGAGGTCGATACGCCTGCAACCGAGCCGATCAGCTGCAACGGGAACTCCGTTGTCTTGGCTATGATTCCTGATAGCATTCAGGTTCCTTTCTATTCATCGGTTACGTCGCCAACTTCACGAAGTGGAAGCCGTAAGCCGTGCCGCCCGTCCTCATGCTGTTGCTTATCGCGGAAGCGGCAACCGCCGCATCCTTGCCCAATCCGAGCGCGGCAAGCGCGGAGCCTGCCTGCTTGACCGTCTCGAACTCCATGCCGGTCTCAACGCACCGAACCATCGTCTCGCGCTTCGAAGGCTTCAACGGCTCGAGCTGGTGAAGCTTTCGCTTCGTCAGGTGCTTAGCAGGCTCTGCTTCCTGCTCTTCCTCGACCTTCTGCCGCACTGGCTTCTGCTCGACCACTTGCAGGAAACGCCCGTAGCCGCCTGAGTTTTTGCAGTAGCAGACTGGCATATCAGTTCGCCCCCGATCCTGCCGAAACGCCCGTTGAGCCGTAGCCGCCACGGTCTGCGCATCCCATCGAATCGACTTCCTCGAACTCGATGTCCTCGGCGTATCTAACGGGCATGAACTGCGCGATTCGCGTTCCCTGCTCGATCACGGTGTCCCTGATGGCGTAGGCAACGAACCCCCAAACATCGCCATCGCCGCTGTAGTCGTTCTCGATGATCCCCACGGAGTTTGCCATCATGATCCCGTGCTTTAGGCACGTTGAGGATCGCGGCACAAGAACGCCCATGAAGCCGCCTGGGAGCTTCACCGACACGCCCAGGGGGATGATCCTCACCTCGCCTTTCCTCAACGTCACCGTCTCGCTTGCCGCCATGTCCCACATAGCGCCGTGGCGCTCTATCCTGCTTGCACCATCGTGGTACTTGATCTTTGCCTTCATCGGCTTCCTTTCTGCCTGTCCCTGCACTCCTTCGTGCAGTAGACGTTGTTCCTGCTTCTCTGCTCGAACTCCCTGCCGCATCCTCGGCACCTCACGCGCCGAGGGTTCTTGTTCCAGTCGAACGGGGCGGCGTGTGGGAAGATGTTCGCGTTGTCGCTGATCACAGCGCATCAGTCCCGCACATGTCCCATTGGCTGCTTTGCAGCTCGCTGCTCGAGAGCGGCATGTCGTGGAGCGTGCAGTAGCCTGTCTGCATGCTCGTACCTCCAACGCACCACGCCCTGGCGGAATCGCAGTCGATGCAGCGGAGCTTCTTCGCCCTCGCTATCCTCTCCCGCTCCTCCTCGCTGTAGTACGCTTCTGCCTGCGCCGCTGGTGTCATCTCGCGACCTCCTCTATCTCTACCGCCACCATGTCGCTCTCCCTGTGCGTTCGGTCGTGCTTCGTAGCCGTAAGGCTCACGACCTGCGAATCGTCCACGAACGCCAAACCGTTCATCGCATCGAGCACAGCCTTGGCGATGTTGTCTGCGTCTGGCTTGTACGTGTCGAACTCTCTGAGCAGCTTCTGGGGGCGGTTCTTAGGCATTCGGCGGTAGATGTCCACTTTCATCGAAACCGCGCCCTCTAGCGGTACCACAGCGCCGCATTGAGCCTTGAACGCCGCAATCATCGCCCTCTTCTCGCGCTGGTTCTCCTTCGGGTCGTAGGATTGCCCGTTGCGCTTGATCCTCGGACGGCGCTTCGTGGGCGTGAAATCGATCTCGAACCTCATTGGCGGCTCCTTCGGTCAGCGCCCGTGAAGCTCACGCTCTTCATCAGGGCGAGCCTTGACTGCATCGCCTTAGCCGTCTCAACTCCGTATAGATCGCCGAACTGCTCGCTCCTGATGTCTGGAGTTAGCTGCGTGGTGACGATCGTGGGTCGCTCGCATCGCCTGGCATCGAGGATCGCCTTCACGGCTTGAATGCCCCTCGGCTCCTCGTTCCCGAGGTCATCGATCACCAGGAAGTCAACGCCCTTGCAGCGGCTAAGCATCTCCTTGTCGCGGTTCCACGCCCACTCCGCTATCTGCTGCGAGGAGACGAACTTGATCCGGCACACTGGGGCGCAGGCAACAAGCGAAGCGCAGGCTGCGTAAGTCTTGCCGCGCCCCACCTTGCCGACAAGCAGCAGGTCGCTTGAGTGCCACGGCTGGGTTCGCTTGCCCTGGTGCCTTAGACGCTGGTTGTCGAGGAACCATGCGTAAACCTGCCGTGCGTTCGCCAGCACCGAGGGTGGACAGCTCGCGATGTTTGCCCTCTCGAACTCGCGCGGTATTCCGCTCTCCCTGATGCGCTGCTCTGCCCTGATGCGCTGCTCGTCCTGCTCGATAAGCTCAACGTCATCGGAGTTGCGGGTGTAGAAGCCTTTGCAGCGTTCGATGCTGCTAAGAAGCGTAGCTTGCAAGCTCATCGTCCATGACCTTCCTTCCTCTGATGCTCTTCGTGGGTTCCTTCATCTTCGAAGCGATTACGTAGCCTTCGAGCTTGTCGGGCGAGAACAGGGTGCCTGGATTCAGGTTCTGCTGGAACTTGGTTCCCTCCCATTCCTTGCGCTTGAAGCGCACCATCTCGCGCACGTCATCGACCGTGAATTTCCCCTCAAGGCTCGCGATGTATTCGCCGTTCGGGTTGCGCGTGAACTCGACTGGCACAACACCCCGAAGCTCCTCGTTCAAAGCCTTCAGACATTGAAGGGAAAACGATGGCTTGGATTCCCTTTTCTTATCTTTTCTAGGCTTAGTTAGGTTAGGTTTAGTTAGGTTAAGGTTCTGTATGGGGGTTACGCAGGGGGGTTCTTGAGGGGGGTTATAGCCACCCGTATACTACTTCTTTCCACTCGATTTCTTCTTATTGGGAGAACTGCAAGTGTTGCGGTTCTGCGACCTTATCGAGTTGTCCAGGGCGTTCTTCATGCCGAGGAAAGCCTGCTTGAAGTAACGCGCCGTTTGATCTCCCTTAGCGTCCATGAAGCTCGGTTCCCTTCCGAACGCCGCCCAAAGCACAACCTCGGGAATGAAGGCGAACTGCTCCTCCTCGGTCATCTCGGCGATTTGAGCGTTGAACTGCTTGAACCAGGTGAAACTGTTTCCTATCTCGCTCTCTTCCATCTCTTGCCCTCCTTCCTGTTCCTTCGCTGCCACTCTTGGCACTCGATGCAGCGGCATCCGTATACCCTGTAGGCAATGACATTGCCGTGTCGCATCGTCCCAGGCAGCTCCTTAGCCTGCAAAGGTTGGATTGATTGCGGGATTGTCTGGCAACCAGCGCAACCCCGCCCGTAAACGATCAATCCCCGCCCTTAGAACGGAATATCTTCGTCATAGATGCTCGCCACCTGCTGCGGTGCCTGCTGCTGCATCATCGGCATAGCCGCCTGCACTGGTGCCGCCTGCACTGGTGCCGCCTGCACTGGTGCCGCCTGCACTGGTGCCGCCTGCACTGGCTGCTGCATAGGCTGCTGCGGCTGTTGCTGTACTGGCTTGCTTGCGGTCTGCCCCTGCTGGCGGCTCATGAACTCGATCTCGTCAACGATGATCCCGATCTTGCTGCGGTTGGTGCCGTCCTCAGCCTGCCAGCGCGACTGGTTGAGCTTGCCTTCGATCGCTACCTTCATGCCCTTCTCCAGGTGAGGGGCAACGCCCGTTGCGCGGTTCCCGAAGATCGTGCAGTCGATGAAGCTTGGGTAATCCTCCCATTCCCCCGTCTGCTGGTTCTTGCGGCGATCGTTCACCGCTACGCCGACTGTGAGGACGCTTGTGCCGCCCTGCGTCTGTCGAAGCTCAGGATCGCGGGTGATGTTGCCCGTGATGGTTGCCTTGTTGATTGCCATTGGCTCTGTCTCCTTTTAGAAAGTCTCTTCGTAGGTTTGCTCTGGCTCTACAGCAGTCTGCTGTGCTGTCGCAGGGGGAATCTCATCGGTGTCGATTCCCATCTCCGCGCTGTCGTAAAGTCCAGCGAAGTTGGCGGGGAACGCTTCGCGCAGGGCATGGACAACCGCGCATTTCCTGATCATCGTTGCTGGCTTTGATGCCCATTGCTGGTTGAGCGAGCCATCGTACTTCTTCCCTGCGTACTCGCTGAAACCGACTTCATCGAAGCTCGGAACGCTTCTCCCTTTGATGTGGACTTTTGCCCAGCCACCCACAAGCTGCTCGCCTGGCATGAGCATCGAGCCTTCGCGCCTGTGGAACGACCCATCGGTTCCGATGACGGAAATCCCCGCTTCCATTCCGTCAAATGTCGGGTTGCTCGCCGCAGTCTTTGTGTAGAAATCTTTCCCCACGACCATCGTTGCAGGCGAGTTAGCCTTGTATTTGACCAGGTGAGCGTCCTTTACATACGGGTTCAAGCCGTATGCAGCGCACATTTCGAGGAACATCTTCACTTCCGTTGGCGTTGCAAGTGGGCAGATGTAGTCGATCACGTCTTGCGCCGTGAGGGTAATCGACTGCCCGTTTGCTTCATAGCTTTTAGATAGCTGGTTCATCGCGAACCTCCCTGATCGTTCCTGATACGCTGATTGATTTCAAAAAGCCGATGACCTGCTGCTTCTGCCATTCCGTCATCCTGCATGTGATTGTGAAGCTCCTAGGCTCTTCGCACGGTGGCTGTTCCTGCTGCTGAACCTGCGGCATAGGCTCTGGCTGCGGTTCTGGTTCTGGCATCGGCTCAGGCTCCGGCTCTGGCTCTGGCGCAACGCCCATCTCTGCGTTGAGCTGGTCGATCCGCGCCTGCTCCTCTTCCCTCATGGCGTTGAGGTTCAGCGCCGCCTGTAGGCTCAACGTTCGGAAAAACTCCGCTTCCGCTTCTTTCTCGAACGCAAGGTGACTTGTTTTCAGCGCCGCCCAATCGCTCAGCGCCTGCACAAGCAGCGCGTGAAGCTTCTCCTGCGCCTTTATCAGGCTCCAAGACTTCGCAATGCTTATCTTGTCTCTGACGATCCCGAAACGCTCGATCGGGACAAGCGCCGCAAGCGTTGGCGCGTCTGATTCGTAAAACTCGCAGAGCAGCTCGTAACGCTCTTGCCTGATCTGCTGGTCCCGCTTAGCCGCTTCGCTCTTGTAGGCGTTGACAAGCTCGGTCATAGGCTCCATCGCCTGCTTGAACGCCGCTTCAACCTTGTCCTGCGGCTTCTTCCACTCGCGTTTGAAGCGTTTGCGAGCTTCGTCTGCGTGTTTCAGATGCCCGTTGATGTCGGTTGCGATGCGCTTAACGTCCTCCGTCTGCATCGTGGGAAGCTGATCGATGCTTCCTTTTAGCTCGGCTACAATGTCCGAGCAGTTCCTTATCTCGGCATCCATGCCGAGGATCAGGCTCGTTACCTCGCCTGTGTCGATCTCGATCAACGCAAGATCGTTCTCGATGATCTTTGCTTCTTCCATGCCTTTCCTTTCTCTCTGGTTCCGTTTATCCGAAGATGGTCTTGCCGATTGCCGCTATGAACTCGGGCAGAACCATCGCCCAAAAGGCAAGGAAGAAGATCGTCACGTAAGCCATCAGCTCCCTTTCCGCTGCTGCTGCGGTGGGAACCGCATAGATAGCGTCAGCGGTGATTCCGATAGCTTCCGAAACTCGCATGACCTCGACTGCATCGATCGATTCACTCATGCACTCTGCGACCTTCTTGCGGATTTTCTTCGTGATCTTCTTTTCCATCTTTCTTCGTCCTTTCTTGTGTGTTGAAAACGTGAATCTCTGTTACAAAAACTGTTAATTGCCTGTTCAAATCGCCGTATTTTTTTCGGAACTTTTTTTCAGGCGGTTTTCCATGCGCCGCACCGCCTGGCGCTCTGCGTTGTAGATGCGCCTTAGCTCGGTGTCGGCTTCCTTGCGCTCAAGCGATTCGAGGTGCCGCTTGCGCTGCTGCATGTTCTCGATTCGGTCTGCAAGGTTGCAGTCGGGGCATTTTCCGCTGTTGTTGTGCGAGTTGAGAACAGCGCCGCAAACATCGCATTGCCTGTATTTGGCAAGGGATACGCCCTTGCGGCTTGCCCTCATGCGGATCGCTTCAATCGTTCGATCCGTGCCGCACATAGTGCGGAGCTGCTTGCGAATCTTGTAAGCTCCCTGATCCCTATAGCGCCTGATAACAGCGTCCTCGGCTCTGCTCCATCGCTGGATTTCGCGCATCATGCGCTCTTTTTTCCGATGATCGACAGGAACATCTCCCTAGCGTCATCATCGTGAAGCTCTTCGAGCATCAGCTTCAACTCGTCAACCTTGAGGGTTGACGGGTCGTTGAACCTCGCCGTTGCCGTGGGACGCGAGATACCGAGGATTCGAGCCATGCTTGTCGGCGTGAATCCGCAATACCGCAGAACGCGCTTCTCGTAATGCTCGCATTCGTCCATTCGTACTCCTTTCTGTCTGTCGTTTTGTTTTCTAAAAGCGCCTACGGGTGGAGGGTTAGCAAGAATCCGCTGGTTAGGAGAAGTGTTTAGTCCCGTAGGCGCTTAGCGCCGCCGTTAGGCGCTGAATGAACGGCATCAGCGGACGATAAGCTCAGCAAGGTCGATCTTCGCCCTTCCCGCTTCGATTCGCTTCTCAAGATAGGCGATCTTGTTAGCAACGGTGATAAGCTCCTCGCTTCCCATGTCGTAAATGCCCCTGACCAGGTGCGTTTTAAGATCAAGCATCTCTTTCTCAAGGCTCTTCTTCTGAGCCTTCATGCACTCGATTCCCTTCTTGATGTCATCTACGTTCATCATCTTCGTTGCCACCTTTCGGTCTGGTTTCTTTCAACGACTCAAATATATATTCATCTTTACACTTTGTAAATAATTAAATTTTAGTTTTAACTAATTTTTTTTTGCAAATAGTAAAATTAAATTGACGTGAAAGGTGGTTGAAAATGCAATCGATCGACAGCTTTGGGCGCAACTTTCGCGCCATAAGAGAAGATAGCAAGCTAAAGCAATATCAGATCGCCGAAAGGCTCGGCATGACCTCTCCTGCTATCTCCATGTGGGAGAACAAAGGCACTAAGCCACGCGACAAGAAAACAGTTGAAGCCATATGCGACCTGTTCGGCGTGAACGAAACCGACTTATTCGGATATTCGGATGGATACTATGCAAGAACAAGGCTCGGCAATGTCTCTAAAGGGAGGATAAAGCCAGTTGCCGCTTCTGGCTCGCTGCCGATCATCGGAGCAGCACACGCTGGCGAGCCATGCCCAGCGTTCGAGCTTGACTGCGGCTCGATACCCTGCCCAGAAGAGTATTGCAAAGAGGGGAACTTCTTCATCAAGATAACGGGCGATTCGATGAACAACGTCCTGACCGATGGATCGTATGCCCTGATAGATACGCACGTTGACGCTCAAAGCGGGGATATTGCGCTGGTTAAGGTCAACGGCGATGACGCTACGGTCAAGCGCATAAAGAAGATGGACGGATTCATCGTGCTTGAGCCTGACAGCACCAATCCGTCCCACAAGCGGAGGATCATCGATGCAACCGACCAATCTTCGCCAGAGGTCAGGATTCTCGGCAAGGTCGTTTACGCCGTTAACAGGCTCTAGGGGGTTGGTTGATATGGGATTGCTCTCATTCCTTCGCGGATCAAGCAGAAAGGCTCATGCAGGCAAACACGCAAGGCAGGGGAACCATGATCCGGTGCAAGCCGAAATCGAAAGAACGAAAGAAGCGATAGAGGAACGAAAGCGCAACAGTCCGCGCTTCTGCGTTGAGGATAGCGACAACAGGACGTTCGAGCCGCCTGCACCGTGCGGGTTCTCGTTCGACAACGTCAATTACCATCATCGAGTGCAAGGCGACAAGGAAACGGGCGAAATCCTGAAAGACGATGTATGGGTCGATCTGCGCGAGCCGAACTACTCCGCAAACCTTCGCAACATAATCGAGACGCTTGAGGTGCTCGACCTCGCAGAGAACGAGGTTTCAGGATTCCCCTCAGCTGCATACCGTCAGCTCATAGAGGGCGCATACGCAAACGGGTACTTCAAGCGAAAAGGTCGCTCGATGCACTATTGCAGCGGCTCTATAAAGGTTCTCCCCCTTACGGCAAGCGGAAAAGTTAAGAAGCATCCGATCGAATGCAATATGGAGTACAGCGTTCCAACCGATGTCAACGCTTCCCTGGGAGCGGATAGGCACGACAGCGTGCTTCTCACGGCAAAGTACGGCAAGGACGGAAACATAGGCGCTGGCGAGTACATACTATGGGAAGGAAGGGACGGCTGGATCATCTCTTTCGACCGCAGAAAAGACGGAAGCTACAGCCTTAAGTCGATCAAGCACAGCCGCATAAACGGGACAAGCGGCTCAAGCGGTTGGAACGCCTTATACAAGCGCGGGAAAGTCTAGCCATGAGAACGAAGGGCATAGGCGGCATATATGCGATGGAGGATAAGCCGAAGAGCAAATGCCGCAAATTGAAGATAAAGATAAGCGTGGGCATCAACCCAGCAACGGGGAAGTACGCCCAAAGGGCGATGACCTTCCACGGAAGCTATACCGAAGCCGTTCAGGCTCGCGAGGATTTCAAGCGCAAGCTGCTCGGGATGAGCCATGTCGAATCGAAGAAGATGACGCTCAGCCAATGCTGCGAGCTTTGGCTTGATACCGCCGACCCGTTCCACCAGCTTTCCGAGAATGCGCGGTACTCCCGCCAATGCGCCGTTAAAGCGGTCTGCCATTGCATCGGAGCCTTGCCCGTGTCGCAGATCACCGACAAGCACGTTGTCGATATGGTCAAAGGCTGGATCGAGGGAAAGACGCTCAGCGGAAGGCGCTACAGCGGAAACACCATCAACATATACTGCTCTGCGCTCTCTGGCATGATGACGCACTTTGCGATCCCCAAAGGATACGCAAGCCGCAACCCCTTCGCAGGCTACTCGAGCGTTAAGAAGGATCAGCGCGAGGTCAACGCCATAAGCGTTAAGCAGTTCGAGCGTTTGGCTTACGACATATACGATCAGCAAGACCCTCGTTGTATGGCTCTGCTGCTCGCCCTGCTCGCTGGTTGCCGCGCAAACGAAGCGTTGGCTGTGCAATGGAAGGACATACAGGGCGGCTTCATAACGATCAAGGGGACGAAGAGCAAGGCGGCGAACGCAACGTTGCCGATGATAGACACGCTCGCCGATATGCTGGCTATGTGGCGCGTTACGCAGGCGAACAACATGAAGGCGTTGCAGCTGACGCAAACGCCCGAAACGTACGTATCGACCAATCTTATATACGAGCAGGAATCGTACTCAACGCTCAACAGGGCATGGAAGAAGCTCGGTTCCGAGCTTGGTTTCGATGATCCCCGCCCCCACGATCTGCGCCACTGGTTCGTCTCGTATCTCTGCATGAGCGATATGAACATCAAGGCTATTCAGCAGATGGCAAGGCACAGCGACATAACGACAACGATGGACATCTACGCAAAAATCCACGAGCGGGATTTGGCGGCTGAAACGGCTAAAATTCAGCGTTTTGGAGCCGATTCTTCCCAAACTCTTCCCAGCGCAGATGAGGTTAGGAGCGTTTTCAGCATTTAAGCTGCGTTTATCAAGTGCGTTGATGATTTCGCGCAACTATCGCCAATAAAAAAAGCGCCCAGCCGAAGCCAGGCGCAATGACAGTCAATGTTTTAGCTAAAGCTTAAGGAGCTTGCGCCATGTATTGCGCCCAACGACACCGTCATCGTCAAGTCCGTTGTCAGCCTGAAACGCCCTTACAGCTCGCTGCGTATCGCTGCCGTTGATGCCGTCAGCACCGCACGAGCCGCAATTGTAGCCTAGGACAATCAAACGCTCTTGCATCAGCGCCGTGATGTTCCCGCGCGATTTGCGCCCAAGCTGAGGGCAGCCGTTCAGCGTGTTTGCACCGGGAATGCCATCGACCGTTTGATGAGAGTAGCCTTGAGCGTTGCACTCGCGCTGCAAACGGCGCACCCAATCGGAGAACGACCAACCGCTGTTGCTGGTCGAATCCTGCGAAGGCTCGGGAGAAGGAACGTTTGCGCTTTGCCCGTCCCATGCGGGACGGAAGAACCCCATGATGAACCAATTGGAGCCTTTAACTCCGTAGGATCGCGTTCTGCGCATGACTGCGCCGCCGTTGTCGTTGCTGCTTACCGAGGTGTTGCCCTCGATGGTGGTCACGCTTGCGGAGCCGTTGCGCGATTCCACGATTCCCACGTGGCAGGCTCGGGAGCCGTTCGAGAAGAACACAATATCGCCCTTCTGCGGCTTCTCCTCGCGGTCGAGCCAACGCCCAAGCTTCTTCGCGTAGTTGACGTGCGAGGGGCAGTAAGCGAACTTTCCGACAATGCCCAAAGCGCCCACCTGGTCAGCACACCAGGAAACGAACATATCGCACCAAGGGTTGTAGTCCAAGCCGTACCATTCGCCGTACTTTACGTGGTTGCTTCCAGCGGGGTTCTCTTTAACGCCGATCTGGCTTGCAGCAACCGCAACGAAGTCGTTAGCATTCGCCATTGTTCTCGACCTCCAAAACCTCAGCCGTTTGATCTGGAATATCAGAATCGGTGGCAATGCCGCTCGGCATCGCCGCAAGCTCCTCCTCGGTTGCGTTGTCAGTCTCGTACTCAGCCATTACTGCTGCTCCTTCCGCTCGAAGTATTGTGCGAGCTTGCCGTTGTCGAGGTCGGGGTTGATCGCCTTGGCATTCTCGAAGATAGACATGATCTCGCTGCCGATGATGTAGATGCAGGCGGGGACGATCAGGGGCATATCAAAGCCAAGATCGACATGCTGGCTTCCCATCTCGATCAAGATAGCCATGCACACGATCAGCACATAGCCGCTCTTGTGCCACAAGCCTTCACGCATCTTCGAGCTTGATAGCTCGCCGTTCTTAGCCGCCTTCATTATGCCCGAGACAACATCGAGGATCACGAACGCCGCCGTGATCCAGATCGCCCATTGCTGCTCTGCCGTGAAGAGAACATCCATTCGCTTGTTCCTCCTTTGTCTGGTGTTAACGTTCGAGCTGATTTTCGCTGCCAGTATCAGGGCGCAAAAAAAGCGCACCGTTTCCGATGCGCTTAAAGCTTGCTTTGCTATTGGATTTGCACAGGCTCTCCCGCCTGGTTGTACGCATAGACGGCAGGCGTTGACACCTTCCCGTCAGCACCGTAAGCGTGAATCTTCGATAGCAGACCAGCACCGTCAGAGCCGTAGGCGGTGACGCTGCTTCCGTTCCCGCTGATGTCAACATACAGCGTTTCAGACGGGCAATCGAAGGTGTTCCCGTACCATTCCTGATACTGGATGACCCTCAAGCAAAGATACTTAAAACCTTTGAACTGGTATGGAACCGTAAGCGTGAACGTCATCGTCTCATCGTTCGCGCTTACAACTCGCGAGCTTCCTGACTCAGCGGTTCCCCAGTCGAAAGTGACCCAATCGGCAACAGGCTGCTTGTCATCCTCCGCTGCGTTCATCACGGGAACCAGGTTCCACAGCCAGGCGCTGCTCTCTCCCGTGGTGTTGCCCGTGGCGGTGACGGTAACCGTATCGCCGATCTTCGCCTTGTCCTTATCGACCGATACGGTTGCAGGCGTAAGCAGCGGAATCGTGTACGAGCAGGACGCTTCCGAGGTGTATGTTCTACCGCTGCCGCCAGTGTAGTAGCATTTGCATCTAGCCTTGACGGTTTGACCGCGCTTGAACGTCCCGAGGTAAGACCATTGCGTTCCGTACCAGCTGCCCGTATAGCCGATCGATGCCGACCCCGATCCGTGGTGCTCCGTCTCGTAGCTCACACGCGCCCATGCGCTCTCATCGCCATCGGTTACGTATATGTTCTCGACCGTGTAAATCTCAACCTCGTCAGCAGAGGGGAAATCGCCATACGCGATCTCGACCCATGCCTGAAAGTTAGAGCCTGACGGCTTGCCGAGATTGCCCTTCGCGCTCGATACGGTTTTACGCCTTGCCATGTCTACCTCCCAGCATAGATGATGTAGTTAACCGCAAGATAAGGCTGCATGACGTTAAAAGCCTTGCCATCGCCCGAGAATGTGATCACGTCAATATCGGTTCTTATGTTTCCGCTCAGCGAGAGGGGCGTGTAGTCTCCCGATTCCGTCTTGTGTGTTGCGCCGCTTCGCGGATACACGTTAGGCACCTTTGAAGAGTTAAGACGGGCAAAGATCGAAGCGTAATCCTTAGGAAGCTCGGAAGCTGTCAGCGCATGAGCTTCCTCGCCGCCAGTTGTTCCTAATACATGGGAAGCAGACAATCCGATGGCTGTTCTTCCCGCCATGCTCGGGAGGTTGAATGTCGTGCTTCCGTCCCCATCACCGTAGGCTGTACCTATCGCATCGAAGAGAAGGCTGTATTCCGCCCTGTTTACCTCCGATCCATCGCACATAAGCCAACCGCTAGGGGCGGTCGATCCGCCGTATGCCGTGATCGTGCCTATTGGCGTTGAGCTGCCGCTAATCATTGCCCCCCCGAGCTTGATGTAGATAGAGCCAGGGGTTCCCGTTGCAGGCGGTTCGCCAGTGCCTACCGTGATCCCAAGGCTCTCCAACGCTTCGGGAGCCGTTGCAGCGCCAGTGCCGCCGCGCTTAATCGGCAGGATTCCAGCCGCAACGTCTTCTGCGCTGTGCGTGTGGATAGACGGGGTGAAGGTCGTTGGCTTGCCGCTGATCTCGCTGTATGCGTATGACGGCTTGCTATCAGCCTTCGCCCAGTCCGCAAGATCGGTAATGTCGGCTTTGCCGTGCTTATGCCCGATCCTTGAGAAGATGCCGCTCAGCTTTGTGAAGAAGTAGCTCAAGCCAGTGGTGTTCACCACCTCGTCACCTGCCTTGGTGGCTCCCCCTGCGATAGCGTCTATGGTGTCGGTGCTGATAGGATCGAAGCTAGAGCCTGTGATGCCCATCTTCTCCCATTTCCCGTTCACGTAAAGCCACTCTGCGTAGCGGTCGTTCTCTCCCTGCTTCCCGAAAGGCACAAGATAGATGATCCCAGGCGAGCCAGCAAGCGATGGAACCCCGTCAGTGCCGAACTCGCCGTCTGCGCAGATGTGAAGCTTCGTCCCCTGCGCTGCGCTGATCATGTCCGCGAACTCAGCCTTGCGCTTCGCTTCCGCTTCCGCTCGCGCCGTCTCAGCCGTGGTTCTGGTGCCTTCTGCCGATGATCGGTTGGATTCTGCCTGAACCCTTCCAGATTCAGCCGTTGCCCTCTTCTGCTCCTCGCTTGATCGCTTCGATTCAGCCGCGCTGCGCTTCGATTCCGCTGCTTCACGTGCGCTTTCTGCCGAAGAGCGAGCTTCCTCTGCTTGCTCCCTTGCCGCTTCCGCTTCGGTTCGCGCGGTTTCGGCGGTTGCCCTCCCCTGCTCAGCGGTTGCGCGGTCTGCTTCTGCCTGCTCTATAGCCTTGAAGGTTTCGGCGTACTGCGCCAAGTAGTCATCGAGCTTGCCCTTAAGCTCCTCGAACTCGGGGATATAGACAGCTTCTGCCTGTGCGGTCGGAACCGCATCGAGCACATCGAAGCAGACGCATTGCGTGGTGCCGATGTATCCCTCTTTCTCAAGCATCACGTACGCTACGCTGATCTTCCCTCGTGCGGAAGCAAGGGAAGCGGGAAGCGTGTACGTTGCCGTGCCGTCCTCGATCACGGAAACCTTCTCGAAAACCACGCCGTCAGGCTTCGAAGCGCAGAAGCGAACAGCCGTGTACTGCGTAAGGTCAACCTTCTCGCCGTCCTCGTTAACAACGATCGCGAGCGTAACCGACCCGATCTCTCCCTTGCGAATCTTGATCGTGCGAACGTCATCTGGCTTCGTCAGATCAAGAGTAAGCGCATATCTCATGCGATGCCCTCCATTACCTCAATGTCGAATGCTTGCGTTGTAATCACGTCCGTTTCGTCATACGAGAGCCGGAGATACGCCCTGCAATCTCCCTCGATTGCCGTAAGCGTTTCATCGACCTCGTATACGACCTCGCCGTTGAGCACAGAGCATTGCAGCTCGTAGCCGTGCGGCATGACGCAAAGCGCCACATCGTAGAGCGTCAGGTCAAGCTCCTCGGTTGCCTGGTATACGTGCATAGTGAGCCGCGCGTTGCCCTTCTCGCCCTTCCTCAGCGTTACCGCCCTGTTCTGTATCGGCTTGTCAACGCCAAGCCGCAAAGCGTAATCGATCATGATGCCTGCCTTACGCCGATGACGTAATGGTTGCTTGCCTGCGAGACGATCAGAACCACATTCCCCTTTGCGCAAGAGCAGCACCGAACCGCCATGAGCGAGCTTCCGTTCACCGTCACAGAAGCCGTTCCGTCATCGAACGTATCCGTAACCTTGCCAGTGGTGATCTTGCAGTAATTCCTGCGCAGGAAAGGCTTTAGCGCATCGGCTACCGCCTTTATGAGCTGATCAGGATTTCGCCACGTTGCCATAAAGCTTCACCGTCCTTCTCATCGTTGTCTCGCTCTCGGTGTCTGGAGTTGCCTTCACGCTGCGCTTGTATGCGCTGTATTTACCGCTCAAACCGCTTCGCTGGTAGTCAACTGCAACGGTATCTCCTGCGTTGAACCGCTTGCCTGCGTGACCGATCGTAAGGCGCTCGATTGATTGCATCCCCTCGATCAGCAGCGCCTTAGCCTTCTCCTGGCATTGCGCCTTCGTCTCAAGCCCCTCAACCTCCTCGAACCGCACGATGCGCATCCCACGCGCCGCCGTGCTGTACGGGTTGTTCGGATCGGCGTTCTCAGCCGATCCGATTACCTCTGAATCGTCTTTGAGCTTGGAGCGCACAACCACAACGTTTGGCGTGTCGTGAACGTCCCATTCGCGTTTGATCGTCTCGTCCGAAACGTCCTCTTCGGTGTCGCTGAAAACCGTGGTCGCAACAGCTGTCTCAGGGTCTTGGTAAGGCTTCGCTATCACGTTGCCCCAGACATCGACATTCAGCGAGCCATAGCCATAAAGCTCCATGATGTCGTTCGCCATCTCTAGGAAGGAGGTTCCGACCTCCCACGTCTTAGTGGCTGCGACCTCCCAGCCGCCTGGCGTGAGCATCAGCGGCAATCCGACCTCGTACACCATCTCAGAGACAACGGGGAGGTAATTAGCCGTGTACGCCGCACCTACTGCGTAATTGCCCTCAAGCAGGCGCTGCTCAAGCAGCACAAGGACGCTGTACAGATCGGCGGTTCCCACGTGCGAGCCTTCGCAAACCTCCTCGCTCTTGGAGTAAACGAAGAAAGTCCCGTAGCATTTTGACTCGACCTCGCCGTCAAGCTCCATGTCTGCGTAGACGCGCAGAAGATCATCCCCAAGGTCGGGCATGTCAACGTACTCGATCGAGCCAGAGACTTTAAGGCTCGTAAGCTGCGCTTCCTCGATGCTGCATGACGTGATGCCGCTTACGGTTCCCACTTCCTCGTAGGCGTTGTCCTCGTAGGCTTCCGACTTCCATCCGATCACGCGCCGAACGCGGACGAAGCGCCAGGAGGTCGTTCGACCTCCCCTGTTCATGTCGATCATCGGGAAACCTCCTGCCAATCGATCGAGACGCTTGCCCAGTTGCGCGATCCTGTGTCCATGTCGTGCGATGTGTCGATCGTTGCGAGGATCAGATCGCCGAACGGGAACCTCAGCCACACGTCCCCGTTGTGGTTCTCAAGCTCGATGAACGCCGCAAGGCTTGCCAGATCGCCATCGCCAAGAACATCGCGGAATGCCCAAACGTCAGCCTTAGCCGTGTTCTCTCGCGTCTTGTGTGTTCCGTAGAAAACCTTCGGTAGCTTCGAGCTTGCAACGGTTCTGATTACCTTCTCGCCCTTAACGCCATCGGGGTTGCTCAGGTTCCTCCGCATCTTCGCAACCTTGGCGTTCCCCGCGCCGTAGTTCACGCAAAGGAAGCCGTTTGAAGGAACCTTCACCGTCTGCGAAGCTTCGGCAACCGCGCCAGAAGCAGCGTAGGCAACGACACGGTACGTGATCGGCTTGTCCAAAGGCGGCAGAACATCGACGAAGCTTTGCCCATCGTATAGCGTGTCTGCCACGAGCTCGCCATCGCGGAAAACGTTGAAATGCTCGGTTGCAACGGCGTTGAGGGTGTCGTAAACGGTGACCTCGTTCGAGTGCGTGTCAGGATCGAGCATCACGGAGAACACTGGGTCAGCTGGCGGGGTGTAATCGACCGTAAACGAAGCGGAATCAACCGCTTGAAGGCTCGTTGTGGACACTGCCAAAACCTCGACCGTGTACGTGCGCTGATGAACTGGCGTGAAGTCAGTAGGCTTGATCTCGACCGATGTGGCAGCTCCCTCTAACCGCTCGTAGTACACAACCACGCCGTCATCGTTTACGAAAGACACGGAATAGTAAGCCTGTGTGCCGCTTGCGTCCTCGTAGTCCCACGTAACGGAAACGGGAACCTCGGTTATCTTCTCCGCAACGCTTACGGTGATCTGAGGTGCCGTTCTGATGAAGAAGGTGATCGCTGCGCTCCACGCAGACCACGCATTCTCAGCCGTCCCCCCGCCATCGTATGCGCCCTTTGTGCGAACCTGCCACGTGATGTTCTTGTTCACCGTTGCATCGGTGATGACGTTGAGCAGCAGGGACGATTCCGTGGTTAGCGTCACCGTCTGCCAATCGGTTTCCGTGTCGGCTCGCCACCTAACCTGAGCGCCCGTCTGCTCGCTGCCGTCCTGCGGGTTGTGGGCAAACTTTAGCGTTGGGTTGCCGTCAGAGATGTTGAGAGTATCGCCGTTCAAAGGGGAGATAATCGTTGGCACCGCTGGTGCTTGAAGGCTCGTGATGAACTCCGATACGTCAGACCAGCCAGAGTATCCGTCTGCGTTCTCGTATCGAACTCTGTAGGCGAACGTTCCCGCGCCAACCGAATCGCTGTAGCTCGTGACAACGTTCGAAGCGTTTAGAACAGTTGCCCAATCGCCGCCGTACTCCATGCGCTGAACCTGCGTTTTGACGGCGTTCGCTGCGTTGTTCTCCCAATCAACGTTGATGATCCCAGCCTTGCCGCGAGAGACGTTCGGCTTGCCAGGCTTGGATGGAGGGCGAAGGATCGCGGCACCAACCCAGACGTTAACCGAAGCGGTGCGCTGCTCGTCCTTGCCGGATGCGCCGTAGCCGTTGACTACCTCCTTCTTGATCAGACAGGAGCATGTGACGTTGCGACCGTTCCTCTGGCGATCGACCGTTACGCGCTTATCGATCCATCCGAAGTTCCCCGCACCGTAGCGCGAGAACACAACATCGGTAGTGGTGCCGACTTCCCTGCCGTCAACGTAGATCCTGATGCGCCGCCCGTACTGCGTGATCCTCCAAGCGTTGCAGCATCCTTGAATCCTGATAACAGCCTTCTTGTCGGTCTGGCTTTCGACCCAGGCGTTGACATACGCCCTGGTCTTGCCGCCGTGCCACTCAACGATCCATGAGCTGTAAGCATCAGCCACGGTATCCACCTGCCTTCATGATCGCACGGGCAAGCTCGCCCATGTCGTGAACCTGCTCAGCGTCATCGCACTTTATTACGATGTCACCGCTGAACGTGTAACTGTTGTTTGTTGCGGTGTTGTTGTTGGTCGTGCTCACCGCACCGCTTCCCACCGCCGCCGTCGCGGGGACGGTCTGCAAGCATCCGAGCGTCTTGCTGCTCGCGTACCAATCGAAGCCGCCCTTAACGTCCGATGCAAAGCCTTTGACGCTATCAACGATCGCGCCCATCGGATCGTTCCGCTCGTAGCCGATCTCAAGACCGAGCGCCATGTTCTTACCGATCAGGTCACGCATAAGGCGCGATGGCGAGTGAATGCCGAGGAACGACTTCACGTTGTCGATGGCGTTCCTTACGCCGTCTAACAGCGTGTTGGCAATGCTCCCGATATTGCTCTGAATACCGCCAACGATGCCACTGACGATGTTTGAGCCGATGTCCCAAACCATGCCAGGAATCTGGGAGAGCGCGTTGACGATGTTCGACATGAACTGCGAGCCTGCATCCCTAGCCTTCCCCGCCATCTCGGAGACGAAGCTAGCAGCCTTGCCGATCACATCGCTGAGGAACGCCCAGACGCGCCCAGGGAGCTGAGAGTAAAACTCAACGATCTTCCCAAGGAACTGAGAGCCGACCTCCTGCGCCTTGCCGATCATCTGAGAGACGAAGTTCGCAACGTTCGAAACCACGCTGCAAAGGAACTCCCAAACGCGCCCAGGGAGCTGAGAATAGAAGTCGATGATCGTTTGCACGAACTGCGAGCCTGCGTTGTACGCGTTCTGCGCCATCTGCAAGACCCAGTTAACAACGCTATCGATTATCGTCTGCAAGAACGTTCCGATGGCTTCGGGAATCGAAGCGAAGAACTCAATGAAGGAGTTGAACGCTTCGGGGATCGTCACCGTGAAGAAGTTAACGACCGCCCCTGCGAAGCTCGCAATCGTGTTGTCGAGGTTTACGAAGAAGTCAACGATGCCCTGGATTGCAGCGCCGATGAACTCGCCAGCAGCCGAGAACGCCTGGCAGATGCCGTCCCAGATCGCCATTACCGCGTTGCGGAACTCCTCGCTGGTGTTCCAAAGGATCGTGATAACGGCGATAGCACCGACAACTGCCGCGATTGCGATTCCCACGGGACTTGCGATAGCCGCGAACACGCCGCCGAGCATCGGCAGGACGGTTATCACGGTGCCAGCGAGCGAGAGCAATGGACCGATTGCGGCAACGATTCCGAGGATAACGGCAATCGCTGTTTGCCCACCGCTGCCGAGCGATGCGAACCATTGCGCGAAGCCGTTTACCACGGGAGCAAGCGATTTGGCGATGTTGACCAAAGGCTCTCCCAAAGGCTCCAATGCAGCCACAAGCTCGCGGAACGCGCTTGTAGCCTGCGCCCCTAGGCTCTGGCTCATGGTGTCTGCCATCTCGCTTGCAGCTCCGTCAACGTCCCCAAAGGTGTCTGAGACGTTCGCAAGCGATTCGATCATCCCCATTGCGTTGTCCTCGCCGAGCGATGACCACGTTTCGGACGCAATCTGCGCCGCCTGGTACTGGTCGGGCATCGACCCAAGCTCGCCCACAACGGCGTTCAGCACGTCCTGAGCTGTTGCGCCGCCCTGCTGGAATGACCTGAAAACGTCCTGCGTTCCCTGACTGAATGCGCCTATCCCCGCTTCCATGCGACCATCGGAGAGTGACGTAAGGAACTCGTTGAGGAAGTCCCCGACCTTATCGAGGTTGTAGGCACCGTTCGCGGTGCCTGCTTCGAGCAGGCTGAAATACTGGCTTGCACTCATGCCTGCTTCGCCCCAGCGGACGGAGTATTCCGACAGGTTATCTCCCAGCTCATCGGTGTAGTTCAATCCGCGCTGCATACCAGCAGCCATAAGGTCGCTTGCTTCCTGCGCAGAAAGACCGAAGCCTTCCATCAAGGCGTTCGTGCCGCGCACAGATTCGCTAACGTCAGCGCCGAAAACATCAGCCATCACCAGCGCGTTCTGCGTTACGATCTCGCAGTCTTTCTGCCATTCCTGCGTGTTTCCGCTGGTGTTCTTGAGCGTTTGGGCGGTGTACGAGAGAGCATCGTTTACCTCGCCGAGCGATTCGCCCCAGCCGTTTGTGTAGATGCCCTGCCCGATTCGGCTGAACTCCTCAGCCGTCTCCTTCGGGAGGTTGAGCGAAGCCGCCATCTTGCTTGCAGCCGTGTCGAAGTCGGACGCGCTTTTGAAGATAGCCGCCCCCATGCCTGCTATGGGCATGGTCACGTGCTGCGTTACCGTGCCGCCCAGACCCTTCAACGATCCGCTTAGAGCCGTGGCGTTGGCACCGCCAGTCTTAAGCTCCTCGAACGTGACCTTGCTTGCAGCGTCCTTAACGTCCGCTAGACCCTGCTTTATCTGCTTGATGCCGCCAGTAACCCCAGCGGCATCAAGAATGGCTTTGATTGTTACGGTGCCGTCAGCCGCCATAGGCTAACCCCTTTTCGCTGATATGCTGAGCGATTTGAAAGCATCGAAGGCAGCTTGCGACTGCCGTTGCATCGAATCCCCAACCCGCACCTGGTCTTTAATCCGGTAGTGTTCCTGGAGCCGCTTGAACCTAGCGACTTCCTCTTTGTTGTACTTGGTTGCCTTCGGCGGCTTCGCCGTGCGGTAATAGACCGCCTGCCCGATCGGTGTCTCATAGGGCGCAAGACCGAGCAGCACGGTTAGCTCGCGCAGGGTACACTGGCTCGCCAGCTCGTCAAAAGAGCGACCGTATGCAGCCATCACGGATGCGCTGATAAGCTCGGAATCGTGCTTGAAGTCGATGACGCGCTCACCGCCTGCATCGCCGCTGTGCGTACCGTCAACATCCAGTCCGCAAAGCTCCCAAAGCAGCTCGGAGAGAAACGGCTTGAAGCCTGCACCGAGCCGCTTCACCGTTCCCGCAGGGTCGGGGAACAGAAGGCGAAGAAGAATCTCGGCTTTAAGCTCCTCGTAAAGCTCGCCATCGTTGAAGAGGTCGATCACCTTGAGCGATGTTCGCGCATCGGCGAAAACAAGCACCTCTTCGCCGCCGTACAGGAACGCCGTTGGCTTCCTACTGCGCTTGCGCTGCAACATCGGCTAGGTACTTCTCTCTTGCGCCCTTGTCAATCTCGCCGATGACCTCAACGGTTTTCTCGGTGAAGAACGAGATCAGCGGAGCCAGGGCAAAAAGCGCATCGGTTCGGTTGCCGCCAGAAATGTAATCAACGATCTGCTGGTATGCGCCTTCCTCAAGATAGGAATCGATGATCGTCTCATAAAGCTCGTTGGTCTTGGCAACCGCTTCATCCGCAAGCGCCTGGTTGTCCTCATCGATCTCGTTCAGAAGAAGCTCGATCTTCCGCGCTTCCCCGAGCAGGGAATGCAGCTTCTGCGCGTTGCCCCATACGCTCGTTGCGCCCATGTCCATCACAAAGGACGGGGAATCGGGGGAATCATCGATCTTGATCTCCTGCTTTGTCTTTTTAAGTCCGATTACGGTTGCCATATGCCGCACCTCGCTATCCGTTTTCCGCACCAGCAGACAAAAAGAACCGCCAGGGGAAGCGGTGCGGTGCTTGCCCCTGACGGCTCTATATCTTTGTGGCTTGTCGCACGGCGTGGCTTAAGAGCCAGACACCGTGACATCTTCCTGAATCGCGATGATCGGGCGAACGCAAGACTTGATCGTTACCTTCGTCTTGCCTGCCTTAACGCCTTTAACCGTGCCGTTAGCGTCAACGGTTGCGATATTCGTGTCCTCGATCGCGTAGGCAACGGCGGGGGAAGCCTTCTCAGGCGTGATGGTCGGGTTCACGCTTGCGGTTGCGCCGACCTTTACCGTTACTGCGGTTGCCTGGATCGCTTCGGGGAACGTGTCGGAATCGCCCTCGGTGAAGCGCGGCATTCCGTTGAAGTGAACCTCGAATCCGAAGTCCGACTTGGCGTTTGGATCGCCGCCCTGCGGATTGATGTTCGCAATGGTGACGATGCCTTCAAGCGTCTGACCGTCTGGGGCGATCCACTTGAAATCCGTCTTGCGGTCTGCGCCGTAGGCAACCAGGCGGGAAGCGATGAAGTCTTGCGCGGGGTTGCCGTGGATTCGATGCCCCTCGAAGGTGCCTACGATCTGACCGCCTGTAACTTCCGAAGAAGAAAGACCGTCCCCATCGTAATAGGAATCCTGAGCGACCTCCTCGTTGCCCTCCCACTCAACGGAGTTGATGCCTGCTGCAACGCGCTCCCACGTTGGAGCCGCCGCTTCGGGCGTGGTGTTGATCTCGTAAAGGTTCGCATAGTTCATTGCGAATCCGATGTCCATGTGATTCCTCCTTATCGGCTGTTCGGCACGATCTCGGCAACGAAGCCGACCGCCCAAACGTGATAGCCTGAATCGTCAACCGCTATCTCGTGCGGTTCCGTGTAAATCTCTTGATCGATGCAGCGGAAAGAGCCGTTCGAGCTGGTCAGCGGCATGTGCTCCATCATGTACGCGATTGTTGCGACTTCCTCCATCGCCTGCGCCGCAGATGTCCTGCGGCTCACAACCTGGTACACGTACCGAAGCGTCCGCTCGCCGCTGTAATAGGCGCTCGAAACCGTTGTTCCGATATGCCGAACAACGATCCCGCTCTTGCCCGTCATGGCATCGAGCCTGCGGCACTCAGCGTCCGCAAAGCCCCATGCCCTGATAGCGTCCCTTGCTGCAATCGGTAGGTCGATAGTGTGTTTCATCTTGAGAACAGAGCGTCCTTAACGTCTTGAATCCACTGGTCTAGATGGTTTTCCTTAGCCACCTCGAACCAATGCCCAGTCCCCTTGTCGTTCCCCTTCGATACTACGTGATCCATCTCGTACACTGCCTGCGCGTACTCAGCCGTCCACGAAACCGAGCCGTCCGAGACATCCACAACCACAGAATCATTGCGGAGGTTTCCCGTTCGCACTGGCACGTACTCGCTCGAATCAGCCTTGATGTCATCGAGCAGAACCTTCTTCGCGTTCTCCGACACAAAGCGCCCAAGAAGCTCCTCGGCATCGAACTCGACCTTGAAACGCATCCCATCGCTCATGACAGCTGAATCTCCCAATGGTGTATGCGCGTTCCGAAACCCTTGAACGGGGCAACGGAAGCGGCGGTTAGCCACTCGCCGCCGTCAACCGACACAAGCGAGCCTTCGGGGATCGCGAACGCGCCCTTGCTGGTCGCATCGACCCAAAGCAAGCCTTTAGCGCCATCGACAAGGCGGTACTCGTCACGCACCATCGCGGAAACGCCCTCGAACCGCACGTTCTCGATCGTCTCAGGCTCGCCGTACTCGCCGCCGAAATCGCTCTCAACAGGCTTGCGAACCTGAACGCTAGATGTGCGCACCGATATTGGGATTGGTGGGATCATCAGATCATCCCCTTGAACAGCAAGCCAGAGCCTACAAGCTCGCGCCTTGCCGCATCTGCCACGGCTTGCGTGGCTTCGGAGTAGCCGCCGCCGCTCACGCTGAAAGAGCCGATCGAGAAGCCGCCGCCAGCGTATGCCTGGCTCTCGCCCATCGCCGATACGGCAGCGCAGACAGCGTTGATATGCGCTGGCGCTGTGTCTCCGCAAGGCTCGTTCGGGAACTCAAGGTCGCGGACAAGGGCGCTAGCCTTGGGCAGCAGCGCGGAGAACGTTGCGCTCTCCAACGTGCCGCCGAAGGCTTTGTATTCCTCGTATGTTGGGTCGAAAGCGCCCATTAGCCTATTCGCCTTCCGTTTCCTCAGCTTCGGCTTCGGATTCCGCTTCGGCAGGCTGCAAGGCTTCCTCAGCCTTGACCTCTTCGGCAGGCTTCTGCTTGCGCTTGCGCTTCGGCTTCTGCTCTGCTGCGCCGTTGGTTCCTACCATTGTTGACATTCGAAACCCCCTCCTAAGCTGCGGGGACGGAAGCGTAAATCTTGTCCTTCTTGTTCTTGAGCACGAGAAGGTCATGGAACACGCGATACTGCCAAAGATGCGCATCGCGCTTCTGGTTTACCGCAGGGGAGAAGTAGCGAAGCGTCTGGTGCTTCTGGATTGCCAGTGCGGCAGAAGGATCTACAAGCATGAAGTTGATCAGCTTAGCATCGGAAGCAGCCTTGAAGCCGCCTGCTTCCTCGCTGGAAGTGGTGCCGTCAAGCAGCTCGATCTTCGTCTGGAATCGAGCGGAAGGCACGGGAACGATCTTCATGTCATCGTAGAAGGTGAATCGACCGTTGGGGTTCTCGCCCTGGCTCATGCGGTAATTCTGCGCTGCCCGCAGAAGCGACTTGAACTCGCTGGTGCAGTAGAGCACAACGCCAGAGAGGTCGATGCCGATGTCCTGCATCTTGTTCTCAGCAGCTTCGATAGCCTTCACGGCTGCTTCGGGCGTGGTGATGGTCTCTGCCTTCTGAACGCCTGCGTGCTCGTGCATGGTTGCGAAACGGACAGCGTCCATCTCAGGGATGACCTTGGTTCGCGTGAACTCGCTCATCACGTTAGCGGAGACGATCTTCGCGCGTTCCTCGTCATCGAGGATGTCGATGTTGAACTCTCGACCGCGATCGTAGCGAAGCTTGTAAGTCTGCCAGCCGAAGGTGTAGCCGCCGGACACAAAGCCATCGGTGCGGCTGTAATCAGCCAGTCCCTCGACAACGATGTCGGGAACCTTGACCTCGCCTGCATCGGTGAACTCGCCGAGCAGACCGCCGTCTCCGAGGTCGGAGGTCAGGGCTTCGCGCTCGATGATGGTATCGAGCTGCGTTGTAAATTTAGATGCGTAATCTCCGAGGTTTACGGGCATTATTGCTCCTTACTTCTTGATTCCGAATAGCTTGTCAAGCTCCTCCTGATCGTCCTTGGGATCAGCCGCCTTCGGCTTGAATCCCGTGGAGCCAGCAGGCTTGACCTCTTCGAACAGGAACGGCTCGGCAGCGCGTAGCTTCTCAACGTCTCCGTCATAATCGGGAAGCAGAGCCTTTGCAGCCTTGACGGATCGGCAACCTACCTTCTCAAGCTTTCGCGACAGCTCGGAATCGGCAAGCTTGCCCTCAAGGTCGCTGACCTTCTGCTCGTACTCAGCGCGCTTAGCCTTCGATTCGGCGGCTTCTGCGGCATCGGCTTTCAATTCCTCGATCTGCTTCCTCAACTCGGCAACCTCTTTGTCGTGGCGCTCCTTGTTGATCCCTGGCTGACCGTGGCTGTCTAGCACCTTGCCGTCATCGCCATCGTTTCCCTCGCCCTGTGCGCCTTCACCGTTGGCGTTCTCGCCATTGG
>ENA-UOJB01000670-UOJB01000670.1-human-gut-metagenome-genome-assembly--contig:-C48-NODE-670-length-35162-cov-6.109209_pt1 | contig 35162 bp, 20 predicted proteins | sample MGYA00242338_ERZ723885 | MGnify/ENA metagenome assembly ERZ723885
ATCCGCTGGCCGCCGTGCACGGCTCCGTCAACGCCGTGTTCGTCCAGGCCGTAGCTGCGGACGACCTCATGTTCTACGGCCGCGGCGCCGGCGGCGCTCCGACCGCTTCCGCGGTCGTCGGCGACGTGGTCACCGAAGCCCGCCATATCGCACAGGGCTGCACCGGTCCGTCCATCCCGCTGTACAAGGATCTGAAGAAGGCTCCGATCGAGGCTTCCAAGGCCGAGTTCGCGGTCCGTTTCGTGATTCACGACAATCCGGGCGTGCTCGCCGCGATCGCAGCCAAGTTCGCCGACCATGGCGTGTCCATCAACGGCGTGAACCAGGATCTGAAGCCGACGCTGAAGGATCCGGGCTATGACGGCGAGCTGCAGCAGCTGCGTCTGGTCACCCACATGACCGATGAGCTCACTCTGCGCGAAACCGTCAAGGACGTGTGCGAGCTGGATTGCGTGTGCGGAGAGCCGTCGATCCTGCGCGTGCTGAACTGATATCGGATGCGATTTGGGCCCATGATGCGATTGGCATGCAAGCCATGCCAAGCCGCCGTCATGGGCCCGAATACGATGCACGGGTGCGGTTCCCCCTGAAATTTGACTCTGGCACTGCCACGGTATACGGTGCTTGATTTGTAATGAAGATGTGACGAAGGACGACGAGAGATGACTCCAGTTACCCGCAAGGTGCGTGTGAAGGTTCCGGCCACCAGCGCCAATCTTGGCTCCGGTTTCGATACGGTCGGTTTGGCCTTGGACTATCATGACGAGCTTGAATTCACGCTGAGCGCCGACCCGGTGAACACCGCGGCGCAGGTGATGATCGAAGGCGAGGGCGAGGACACCCTGCCTCGTGACGAGACGCACCTGGTGGTCTCCACGTTCCGCCGCGCATGCCAGACCTTCGGTCTGGGACGCGTCGGATTCATTCTGCAGGCGCACAACAACATCCCGCAGGCGAGAGGCATGGGTTCCTCCGCCGAGGCCATCGTCGCCGGCATCGCCGCCGCGGCCGCCTTCGCGCAGGATGACGACCTCAATCGCGACGCCGTGTTCGAGCTGGCCGCTGCCATCGAAGGCCATCCGGACAACGTGGCCCCGGCCGTGTACGGCGGCCTGACCATGTCCTGGGACATGGAGACCGCGGAAGGTGTCGGATCCGTGCCGATTCCAGGCGGCGAGCCGATGCGCAACGGCTTCCACACCATCAATTACCGCGTGGCGGACGATCTGACCGCGGCCGTGTTCGTGCCGGACTACGAGCTGTCCACCGAAAAGGCCCGTCAGGCGTTGCCGACTGAGATTCCGTTCAAGGACGCCGTGCACAACGTCTCCCGTGTGAGCCTGCTGCCGGCCGCCATGAACCCTGCGATGCTGGCCTCCGGCTCGCGTCAGAACGCCAACGCACTGCTGTTCGCGGCCACGCAGGACCGCCTGCATCAGCCGTACCGCGCCTCGCTGATGGAGCCGTCTTGGGCGCTGATCGAGAAGATGCGCTCCCACGGCTTCGCCTCCACCGTGTCCGGCGCTGGCCCATGCGTGCTTGTGCTGCACCATGGCGACGCCCACGAGGAACTCGAACGGATCGCCGCCGAAGAGCTGGCATCCGGCCATTGGCGTGTGCTGCATCTCGCGGTCGACACCAAGGGTGTGCAGGTGGAACGCGCATGAGCATCCCGCTGATTCTCGCCTCCCAGTCCCGTCCACGCCGTGACGTGCTGTTCTCCGCCGGCATCTGCCCGACCATCCGTGTCTCGCACGTCGACGAGCCTGCCGCGCTTGAACGCGAGGCGGCCGCGCTTGGCGTCACCGTGAACGACCTGAGCGTCGAACAGCGTGTGATGATTCTCGCCACGGCGAAGGCCGAGGCCGTGCACCAGGCGTATCGCAACATCGCCGATACCGCGGCGCACGCGCGCGGGGAGCGCGTGGTCGGCTGCCCGCTCCGGGCAGCAGACGATCGCGACGCATCCTCGGCGGGCACAGCCGCACGCACGGACAGCGCGCAGTCCGCCGACGAGACGAAGACCCGCGATTTCTCCGGCATCGCCATTCCCACCGTCGCCGAGCCGATCGCCGATTTCGTGGATGGCCGTCCAAGCCTGACCCGTTCGAAGGCCGGCCCGCTGATTCTCGGCTGCGATTCCATGTTCCTGCTGGACGGCGAATGCTACGGCAAGCCGCATAGCGAAGAGGTAGCGCGCGAACGGCTGCGTGCCATGCGCGGTGCCACCGGCGAGCTGTGGACCGGCCATTGCCTCATCGACTTCGCGTCGGGCCGCATGGTGCGCGGCGCCAGCAAAGCGACCCTGCACTTCTGCGAATATTCCGACCTGGATATCGAACGCTACATCGCCACCGGCGAGCCGCTGGAAGTGGCCGGATCGTTCACTTTGGAAGGTTTCGGCGGCGCGTTCATCGACTCGATCGAAGGCGATCCGCACGGCATCATCGGCCTGAGCCTGCCGTTGGCGCGCCGTCTGGCGGCGCAATTGGGCGTCGAATGGACCGACCTGTGGAACGTCACCCGCTCCGACCTTGCGCCGGACGCCGAATATGATGCGAAAACGGGTGCCGCGAAGCCGCTGCCGCCCAAGGAGAACGTGCACCAGCCGGGAGACGGCTGGGTCGATTGCGCCTGCGGTCGCAAGCATTGGGGCACGAACGGCGCGTCCGGCGTGCTCTTGGCCCGCCGCAGCGAGACGACCGGTGAGGTGACGCACATCGTCATGCAGCACCGCGCGGTATGGAGCGCGGAAGGCGGCACGTGGGGCATTCCCGGCGGCGCCACCGCCGATGGCGAAAGCCCGATCGAGGGCGCACTGCGCGAATCGTACGAGGAAGCCAACATCACGCCGGAGGACATCGACGTGGTCGGCTCGTACTGTGAGGACCACGGCCCATGGTCGTACACCACGGTGTTCGCCTTCGAAAGGCCGGGGCACCGCGTCGACCCCAAGGCCAACGACGACGAAAGCATGGAGATCGAATGGGTGCCGATCGATGACGTGCCCAACCGCAAGCTGTTGACTGCCATGCGCACCGATTGGCCTAACTTCGCGGCACGTCTGCGTGCTTTGGCGGCCGTGCGGTAGCCTGCGCGCAGTGTGCCGCATCCTTGGAACATGACGGCTGTTAGCGCTAACTGAAGTTGCGTGTACAATAGGCGAACGTACCAACAGTTGTGTGCGAAAGGCGATGGGGCATGGCAGACAAACGCAATGCGGGCAATAGGCGTCCTTCGATGTTCGAAGTGGCGAAGCTGGCTGGTGTGAGCCACCAGACGGTCTCGCGCGTCATCAACCATTCGCCGGACGTTTCCGACGCCACCCGTGAGAAGGTGCAGAGGGCCATCGACCAGCTCGGATACCGTCCCAGCAACTCCGCCCGCGCGCTCGCCTCGCACCGGTCCCGCACCATCGGCCTGATCGCCGGCGGCCAGCATTTCTATGGCCCGATCTCCACGATTTCCGCGATTGAGACGATGGCCCGCCAGCATGGCCTGTTCGTGACGGTGAGCATGGTGCATGAGGCGCTGTGCTCGCAGGAGGAATTCGACGACCTGTGCCGCACCTTCGACGAGATGAACGTCGATGCGTTCATCTTCCTCACGCCCACCGATGTCATGTTCTCCGCGGCATGCCGGACGCGGATCGCGCAGCCTCGTGTGATCGTCACATCCACGCACGGTGGCATCGGCGTGCAGGACGGCCTGCGGCTGATGAAGTCCGCCGACCGCCGCCGCGTATCCGTCGTCGGCATGGACCAATGGTCCGCGATGGCCGACGTGATGCATCTCGTCGTGGAATACGGGCACCGTTCGGTGCTGTATTTCGCCGGTCCCAAGGAGTGGCGCGACGCGGCGACGCGCCTGCTGGCATGGAACAAGCTATGCGCGGCCAATGCGGTCAATTCCGTGACGGTGCAGTGCGAGACCTGGGAATCCTCCGAAGCGTACGGCAAGATGAACCACATCCTCGACAACATCGGCCGCACCGGCGGCAATCTGCCGACATGCATGGTCTGCGCCAACGACAGCCAGGCCGTGGGTGTGGCCCGCGCGCTGCATGAGCATGGCGTGCGCGTTCCGCAGGATGTGAGCCTGGTGGGTTTCGACGACATGCCTGCCATGGACAATATGTTCCCGCCGCTGACCACGGTCCGCCCCGGCTTTGAGCAGCTGGGTGTCGCCGCCATGCGCGAGACGCTGTACCTGCTGGGCGCGGGGGAGGAGAACTCCTTCGGATCATCGCAGCATGGCGTCGGACTGGTGTCGGCGCAGATGGTCAACCGCAGCTCCCTGGGTCCTGTCCGCCGTCGCTAAGGCGCTGCTTCTTCTCGATTTGTTTATATATTCATTGCTCCGATGACACGTCGGATTTGGTGCGTCACGGGTTTGTGCCTACAATAGTGAGCGTTAACAGTGAGCGCTAACATTCAGTTGACAGAGTGGTTGCGAGGCGCTCGGACGCAAGGAGTTCGTGAACTATGACGCAAGAGCAGGTCGCAGTGACCGCCGAGAAGATCCGCGCAGGCAAGACGAGCCTGGGCATCGAGTTCGGCTCCACCCGCATCAAGGCGGTGCTCATCGATGACGCCTACCACACCATCGCGGCGGGCGACTATGAGTGGGCCAGCCATCTCGAGGACGGGCTGTGGAGCTACACCCAGGAGGAAATCTGGAAGGGTTTGCAGACCGCATACGCCCGGATGGCCGGCGACGTCGAAACCGCCTATGGCGAACGGCTGACCCACGTGGGGCACATCGGCTTCTCCGCCATGATGCACGGCTACCTCGCCTTCGACGAGTCCGGCGAACTGCTCGTGCCGTTCCGCACCTGGCAGAACACCAACACCCACGAAGCCCACGAGAAGCTTTCCGAGCTGTTCCAGTACAACATTCCGGAACGCTGGTCCGTGGCACACCTCTACCAGGCAGTGCTCAACCACGAGGAGCACGTCTCCAAGGTGGACTACATCACCACACTCGCCGGCTACGTGCACTGGAAGCTCACCGGCGAGAAGGTGCTCGGCGTGGGCGACGCCTCCGGCATGTTCCCCATCGACCCGGCCACCCATACCTACGAAACCGAGTTCATCAAGCGATTCGACGCGATCGAGGAAGTCGCCGCGCAGCCGTGGAAGCTTGAGAACCTGCTGCCCCGTCCGCTCGTGGCGGGCACCCCGGCCGGCACGCTCACCGCCGAAGGCGCCAAACTGCTCGACCCGACCGGCACCCTTCAGCCGGGCGTCGTCCTCGCCCCGCCGGAAGGCGACGCGGGCACCGGCATGGTCGCCACCAACTCCGTGCGCGTGCGCACCGGCAACGTCTCCGCCGGCACTTCGATTTTCGCCATGGTCGTGCTCGAGCACAAGCTGGCGCGCCTGCATCCGGAAGTCGACCTCGTCACCACCCCAGCCGGCGACCTGGCCGGCATGAGCCACGCCAACAACTTCACTTCCGATCTCAACGCCTGGGTCGGCCTGTTCGGACAGTTCGCCGCCGCGATCGGCCAGCCGGTCGATGCCGGCACGCTGTACGGCACGCTGTTCCGCGCCGCGATCGCGGACGATGTCGACGCCGACTGCGGTGGTCTGCTCAACTATCCGTTCCGCTCCGGCGAATTCCTGGCTGGCCTGCCGGAAGGCCGACCGCTGTTCGCCCGCAGCCCGGAGGCGCGCATGAGCCTCGGCAACTTCATGAGAACCCAGCTGTTCAGCGCCTTCTCGCCGGTCAAGATCGGCATGGATGTGATGACCAAGGACGAAGGCGTCGCCGTCGACTCGCTCGTCGGCCACGGTGGCATCTTCACCACGCCGAAGGTCGCGCAGAAGATCCTCGCCGCCGCATTCGACACCCCGATCAAGGTCATGGCCACCGCCGCCGAAGGCGGAGCGTGGGGCATGGCCGTGCTCGCCGACTATCTGTGGCACGCCGACCAGCCGCTCGCCGACTACCTCGACACCCGCGTCTTCGCCGACGCGGCCTCCACCACGGAAGCGCCGGACGCCAACGACGTAGCCGGCTTCGAAGCCTTCTTCGACCGCTTCCGCAAGGGGCTGCCGATCGAGCATGCCGCCATCGAAAGCATCCCGCTGGAAACCAAATAACCGTCCATCGTAACAACAGCAAGCCTGACGAAAGGAACACAATATGGCAACGTTGGCTGATTACGGCCCGGAAGTACGAGCTGAAGTCAAGCAGGTGCGCGAAGTGGTCGCCACCCTGCACGAGCAGCTCATCAAGTGGAATCTGGTGGTGTGGACCGCAGGCAACGTCTCGCAGCGCCTGCACACCGCCGACCTGATGGTCATCAAGCCGTCCGGACTGCGCTACGAGTACCTCACCCCAAGCTCGATGGTCGTGTGCGACCTCGACGGCAACGTGGTCGACGGCGCCGAAGCGCCGAGCTCCGACACCGCGTCCCACGCGTACATCTACCGCCACATGCCCGACGTGTACGGCGTGGTGCATACCCACTCCACCTACGCCACCGCATGGGCGGCCACCGGCCAGAACATTCCGTGCGGCCTGACCATGATGGGCGACGAGTTCGGCGGCCCGGTGCCGGTCGGCCCGTTCCGCCTCATCGGCTCCGAAGCCATCGGCGAAGGCGTGGTCGAAACCCTGAAGAAGTATCCGAAGTCCCCGGCCGTACTCATGCAGAACCATGGTCCGTTCACCATCGGCAAGGACGCGGAAGCCGCCGTCAAGGCTGCCGCCATGACCGAAGAGGTGGCGCACACCATGTGGGCCGCCAAGCAGCTCGGAGACATCATCCCGATCTCCCAGGAAGACATCGATAGCCTTAACGACCGCTACACCAACGTCTACGGCCAGCACTGACGCGACGGAAACTGAAACGACAAACCCAACAACGAAGTAAGGAATAATCCAACATGGCAATGGAAAACCCATTTGAAGGCGAGGAAATCTGGTTCGGCGTCGGATCGCAGGACCTCTACGGCGAGGAGGCGCTGCGCCAGGTGGCCCAGCAGACCGGCGAGATGGTCGACTTCCTCAACGCGACCGGCAAGATCCCGGCCAAGATCGTGCTCAAGCCGACCCTGAAGTCCTCCGACGGCGTCAAGGCCTTCATGACCGAAGCCTCCGCCAACCCGAACGTCATCGGCGTGATCACCTGGTGCCACACCTTCTCCCCAGCCAAGATGTGGATCCGCGGCCTCGAAGTGCTGACCCAGCCGCTGCTGCAGCTGGCCACCCAGCACCACAAGGAAATCCCGTGGGAGACCATCGACATGGACTTCATGAACCTGAACCAGGCCGCCCACGGCGACCGTGAGTTCGGCTACATCGTGTCCCGTCTCGGCATTCCGCGCAAGATCGTCGTCGGCCACTACACCGATCCGGAAGTCGCCGAAAAGGTCGGCACCTGGGCTCGCGCCTGCGCCGGCTGGGATGCCTCCCAGAACATGAAGGTCATGCGTTGGGGCGACAACATGCGCAACGTGGCCGTCACCGAAGGCGACAAGACCGAAGCCGAACGCGTGTTCGGCGCTTCGATCAACACCTGGGCCGTCAACGACCTCGTCGCCGCCTACGAGAAGGTCAAGGACAGCCAGGTCAAGGACCTCATCGAAGACTACAAGGCCAAGTACGACGTGGCCCCCGAGCTGCTTGATTCCCGCTACGATGAGCTGTTCATCGCAGCCAAGGAAGAGGCCGCCATGGTCAACATGATGCGTGAGAACGGTTGCACCGCCGGCGTCGACAACTTCGAAGACCTCGGCACCCTGCCGCAGCTGCCGGGCGTCGGCCCGCAGCGCTTCCCGTCCGAGTACGGCTGGGGCTTCTCCGCCGAAGGCGATTGGAAGACCTCCGTGCTGGTGCGCATCGGCGCCGTGATGGGCTACGGCCTTGAGGGTGGCGCCTCCCTGATGGAGGACTACTCCTACAACTTCGTGCCGGGCAACGAGTTCGACATGGGCTCCCACATGCTGGAAGTCTCCCCGTCCATCGGCACCATCGCCAAGCCGAAGCTGGCCATCTACCCGCTGGGCATCGGCGGCAAGTCCGACCCGGTCCGTCTGGTGTTCTCCGGCAAGCCGGCCGACGCCGTCGTGGTCTCCATGGCCGACGAGCGCGAACGCTTCCGCCTGCTCATGGACGAGGTCACCATCGTCGAACCGCAGGGCTCCCTGAAGAACCTGCCGTGCGCCCGCGCCGTGTGGAAGCCGAAGCCGGACCTGAAGACCGCCGTGCAGTGCTGGATCACCGCCGGTGGCTCCCACCACACCTGCATGACCACGTCCGTCGGTCGTGAGGCTTGGGAGGACTTCGCCCGCATCGCCGGCGTCGAACTCGCCGTCATCGACGAGAACACCAACGCCCGCCAGTTCGAGAAGGAGCTGGAGCTGAGCGAAATGTACCACCGCCTCAACAACCGTCACTGAAATAACGGAGCGTTAACAGCACGGCAGGAAACTTGACGTACCTTCGTACGCCGGCGTTTCCTGCCGCACTGTTACCGCACGTGTTATCTCAGCGATACGGGGTGCGCTTAAAAAACAGCACGGCGGGGAAGTTGACGTACTTTTGTACGCAGCGTTCCCCGCCGTGCTGTTTTTGTTTACCTATGTGCGGCTCAGCGCTTGCCGGCGTACAGCTGCTGGTCGATCACGTCGGCGAACACGCGGTTCACTGCCGGACGCACCACCTTCAGCGACGGCGTCAGGCACTTGTTCTCCTGCGTGAACTGCGCATCCAGCACCACGAACTTACGCACGGATTCGGCGCGCGAAACCGTCGCGTTCGCCTTGTCCACATACTTCTGAATCTCGTCATGAACGGCGGCGGTAGCCGCCACGCGGTCAAGCGGCGTATCCGCGGACAGGCCCACGGACGGCAGCCAGGCCGCCAATCCTTCCGGATCGAGCGTGACCAGCGCGCCGATGAACGGACGATTATCGCCCACCACCACGGCATGCTCCACAATCGGACACTTCGCAATCTCCTGCTCCATCGGAATCGGCGACACGTTCTTGCCGCCGGCGGTGATGATGATGTCCTTCTTGCGGCCCGTAATCGTAATACGACCCTCATCGTCGATCGACGCAAGATCGCCGGTGCGCAGCCAACCGTCCTCGGTGAACACCTCGGCCGTTTTCTCCGGCAGATTGTGGTAACCCATGAACACGTTCGGTCCCTTGACCTGCAGCTCGCCATCGTCGGAAATACGCACGGACGATCCCGGCGCAGGCTGGCCGACGGTACCGATCACATTGTCCGTGACGCGGGTCGCGGCAAACGGCGCCGCGGTTTCCGTCATACCGTAGCCCTGGATCATCGGCAGGCCGATGCCATTGAAGAAATGCGCCAGCGACACGTCCAGCGGAGCGCCACCGCACGCCACATAACGGATACGCGGGCCCAACGCGCCACGCACGGTGTGGTATACGGACGCCTCATACGACAGGTGTTCGGCGGTCTGCTTCATGGTCGGTTTCTCGCCAGCCTGCTGCATGCGCGACCAGTCGCGCGCGGACTCGGCGGCCTTGAGGAACAGGCGGCCCTTCCAACCCATGCCGGCCTTGCGGGAAGCCGCGTTGTACACCTTCTCGAACACGCGCGGCACGCCCAGCAGGTACGTCGGCTCGAACGAACGCACATCCGGCAGCAGCGTCTTGGTGTCCGGCAGATAGCCGACCACGCCGTCATCGGAAGCGATCGACGCGTACTGGATGAAGCGTGCGAAGCAGTGGGCGAGCGGCAGGAACAGCAGCAGACGCGGATGGTCTTCAAGAATCATCTCGTGCAGCGCAAGGCTGCCGGCACGCGTGATCGACACGAAATTGCGATGCGACAGCTCGGCACCCTTCGGTGCCCCCGTGGAACCGGACGTGTACACGATGGTGGCCAGATCGTCGGCACGCACCGACGCGATACGCTCGTCCAGCTCTTCGTCGGACACGGTAACGCCCAATCCCTCCAGCGCGCCCATGTCATTGGCGTCGAGCATCAGAATATGCTTCAGAGACGGGCAGCGGCCAATCACGGAATCAAGACGGTCGAAGCGTTCGCGATCGTCGGCGATGGCGAGCTTCACGTTGGAATCGTTGAGAATGCGTTCGGCCTGCGCCGCGGAATCGGTGTCATAGATCGGCACATTGACCGCGCCGATTGCGGCCAGTGCGAAATCAAGCACGCCCCACTCGTAACGGGTGGTGGAGAAGAGGGTGACGGCATCCCCCTTGCCGATGCCGAACGCGATCAGGCCTTTGGCCGCGGAGAGTACGTTCTTGTGGAATTCGCCGGTCGTCACCTTGGTCCACTGGCCCGGAGCGGTTTTGCGTTCCGCGATCACGGTGTCTTCGCCGGTGCGCTTGATGCGTTCGGTAAGCAGGGAGTAGATGGATTCGTCGTCGCGTACTTCGACGGATGCGCCCGGGGTCGTGTACTCGGTGAGCATGAAGTGTTCTCTTTTCTTGCGTTTCCGCGGTTTTCGTGGGTTTTGCGATATATGCGATCGCTGCGATTGCGGTGATCGGTGACGTGCTTTTCGCGTCCTGTGTCGCGCCTCGCATATCGTAAGTTACGGTGACGTAAGTCCGCATTGTAAGAAACAACAAGAAATACGGCGACGGGTTTGTTCGAACTGACAAAGTGGCACGAAACGTCAACGGAACGGGGGATTGGTACACGGATGCATCATCTCGAAAAAAGGTTTGACGCGTTCGATCGCAGGGTGTCCAACGGGTTGCGCGACGGGTTCGAGAGGGGTGGCCCTTACGGGCGAAAACGGTGGAAAATGCGGCAAAACTGGGCGGAGTGACGTTGCGAACCACAACATGTTCCGTGTACACTCAAGTTTGGCGCAACTACCCCTTGCGCCTAGGCTGTTTGCTCAACGGCGAACATTCAGCCGCCTCACTTTTCGCCGTTCCCTTGGTTTTCTGTGGTTTTGCTGTTGTGCATTTGCTTGCGAGTTCTGATGGTTTTCTAGATTTTTCCGACGATTTTCTGCGATTGCCGTTCCGTCATTGCCTTTCGTCGGTATGCCCGATACGCTTGGAGCGGATGGCGGGATTGCAAACGATTGGAAAAGGGGCATGATGTTCGACAAGCGGCTGTTTTCCTTGGCTGACGGCGTCGGTCGATTGATCGCGGCGAAAGTCGCCTGCCAATGGCTGGGCCTCGTGGCCAACATCGCCTTCGCCGTGGCTGTGGTGCGTATGCTGCAACCGCTGTTCGCGCCCGTACCGTCCGCCACCGCGCCCTGCATCGTCATTATTCTTATTGCCGCGGTCGTGCGATTCGTCACCATTCGCGCCGCCGCACGTTTCGGTAGCGAGGCCGCCGAACGCGTCAAACTCGCGCTGCGTGAGAAACTGTTCAATAAGATGCTCGCGCTCGGCCCGTCCTACGCGCAGCGCGTGCGCACCGCCGGCGTGGTGCAGTCCGCGGGCGAAGGCATCGAACAAATCCAAAGCTTCTTCGAACTGTTCCTGCCGCAACTGTGCTACGCCGTGCTCGCCCCCATCACGCTGTTCGCCGTGCTTGCGCCGATCGACCTGCCCACCGCCGCGACGCTGCTCGCCTGCGCGCCGCTCATCGTGCTCATCGTCGGCATGGTGGCGATGCGTGCTGCCCGCGTATTCAAGAAATACTGGGGCAAATACACGGATATGGGCGCCGCGTTCCTCGACAATCTGCAGGGACTTGAGACGCTGAAAACCTTCGACGCGGACGAGCGCGCCGCACGAGTCATGGACGAGAAGGCCGAACAGTTCCGCGTGATGACCATGAACGTGCTGCAGATCCAACTGCGTTCGCTCACGGCGATGGATGCCGTGGCGTACGGTGGCGCGGCCGCCGGCATCGGCGTTGCGATATGGCGATTTGTATCCGGCTCGCTCTCGCCGTCTGGCGTTTTCGCGCTGCCCGGCGTGCTGCCGCTTGGTTTGACGCCGATCGCCGCGGTATTGCTGACGATTCTGCTAGCCGCCGATTTCTTCATTCCGCTGCGACAGCTCGGCTCGTATTTCCACGTTGCGATGAACGGCATGACGTCCACGAAACGTATTTTCGCGCTGCTCGACGCGCCCGAACCGGAGCATGGCAGCAAGGAACTGCCGGAATTCGGGGCTTCCGGGCGTGGTGTCGGCGTGGAGTTTCGTGGTGTTTCGTACCGGTATGCGGACGCGGATGTGGATGCTGGGGGTGCTGCTGGTGCGGGGCCTGACGCTGCCGGGTCTGCGGGTGCCGGTGTTGCGAGTCCCCGTCGTATATCGTCCACATCGCATTCCGATATGCGGAACGCGGATGTGGACAGCGTTGATGAGGGCGGCGGCGCGGGTGACGCGCGCGAAACGCGCTACGCCTTGCGCAACGTGGCCCTCCGTGCGCTGCCCGGCGAAGTCACTGCGATCGTCGGGCCATCCGGTTCCGGCAAGTCCACAGCCGTCCAGCTGCTTGCCGGCACGCTTGTCGGATATGAAGGCGATGTGCTGCTGTCCGAAATGCCATCCGGAATGCAGGACGAAGTGCTGGGCGCTATGTTAAGCAGTGCGGCGCCGGATGACAGTGAAACCCTGAAATCGCACCAAATCCGCGACCTCACCGCAGCATCGCTCACCCGCGAAATCTCCATCGTCTCCGCGCACAGCCACCTGTTCGCCGGCACCCTGCGCGACAACCTGCTCATGGCCCGCGCCGACGCCACCGACAACGAGCTGTGGCAGACGCTGGAAGCCGCGCATATCGACGATTTCGTGCGCGCGCAATCGCGAGGACTCGATATGCCGATCACGCAGGACGGCGCGAATCTGTCCGGCGGGCAGAAACAGCGCATTGCGATCGCCCGTGTACTGTTGCGCAGGTCGGCTGTCTATATTTTCGACGAGGCGACCAGCAGCGTCGACGCGGACAGCGAAACGTTGATTTTGCAAACGATTCGCGCGCTCGCCGACGCCGGCGCAACCGTGCTGATGGTCACGCACCGCATGGCGAACGCGGCCGACGCGGACCATGTCGTAGTGTTTGATGGGGGTGTCGTCGTCGAGCAGGGCGCGCATGACGATCTCATGGCCGCGGACGGCACGTATGCCAAGCTGTTCCGGGCGCAGGAAAGCGTGGAACGGGTGGGATTGTCTGGTTGCGTCGCGCCGCGCGTATCGCGTATGACTCATGCGTCTGGTGCGTTTGCCGTGTCTCGGATGTCTGGTTCCGCCGAATCGAACGCCAGTGGCGCCAAATCGGACATGCCAACAACCCAAGTCATCGCCCGCTTGCTGCGCGAAGTCGGCCCACTGCGCAAACCCATGGCCATCGCCTGCGCGTGCGGCATCCTCGGCCACCTCGCCGCCACGTTCCTGCCGGTTTTCGGCGTCGCCGCGCTGTTTGCCGCAGCTGGCGCAAAAGTCTGGAATCTCAGCCTTCCTGCGGCAATCGCAGCCATGATTATCTGCGCACTGATCCGCGGCGGCATGCGCTACGCCGAACAGTACATGAACCACAATGTCGCTTTCCGCCTGCTCGCGCTGTTCCGGTCGAAAACGTTTGCCGCGCTGCGTCGCCTCGCGCCCGCCAAACTGTCCGGCAAAGGCAAAGGCGACCTGATCGCGCTGGTCACCACCGACGTCGAACTGCTGGAAATCTTCTTCGCGCACACCATTTCGCCGGTTGTCATCGCCATCGCGACCACCGTGCTTTACGCGGTCGCATTGCTTACGTTGAGCCCTGCGATCGCTGTCACGCTGGTCATCGCGCACCTGACCGTCGGCATCGTGCTGCCGAAATTCTTCGCCACGGCGGTAGGCGGTCTCGGTGGGGATATTCGCCGCGAATCCGCCCAACTTGATGACGAAATGCTCGACGATATGCGCGGTCTCGACGAAATCATCCGATTCGGCCAAGGCCATGCGCGGCTTGCCGTCATCGCGTCACGCACGCGCTCGCTCTGGAGCCGCCGCGCCCGGCTGAGTGCCAAGAATGGCGATTTCGCAGGCTTCGGCGCGGTGCTGGTCGTACTGTTCACTGCCATCGCGGCATTGCTGGCGATGGTCACGTCCGGTGCGACGATGCCGATCGCTTCCGCTGCCGCTGCGACCATCCAGACCGTCCTTTCCGCGCCCGCCGCCCGCCTGACCGCCGCTTTCGTGCTGCTGGCCAGCTCGTTCGGTCCGACGCTCGCGTTGAGCGCGCTGCCGGCCAATCTCACGCAAACGTTTGCAGCCGCCCGCCGCCTGTTCGCGCTGATGGACGAAACCCCCGCAGTGGAGGAGCGGGGCGATTTCCTGCCGCGCTACCACGGCATGTCCATGCACGACGTCACGTTCGGCTACGGCAATTCGGGCGAGGCTCCAACTTCCGGAAGCGATGCGGATGCCCCCGAGTCGTCCGCCGAGCCAATCCTCAGCCACGTCTCGTTCGACATACCACAACACGGCATCCTCGGCATCCAAGGCCCGTCCGGCCGCGGCAAATCGACCCTGCTGAAGCTGCTCATGCGTTACTGGGACCCGCAATCCGGCTTAGTCGCCCTGTCCGAGGTGCCACTGCCGCAGATCGACGCGCATCATCGCCGTCGCGTGCAAACGATGATGGGGCAGGAAACCTACCTGTTCGACGGCACTATCCGTGAAAACCTGCTTATGGCCTGCGACAGGGGCGATGCGGATAGGGCTGGTAATGCTGGCGATCCGGACGATTCCGCGACTTCCGGCAGAGCGCTCCTTACCCCGCCCGCTCCTCCCGTTTCGTGGAATGCCGCTGATTCCGCGCTTTCCACCCGGTCGACCCCTTCTGTCGGTGATGACGTGCTGCGCGCCGCGCTCGCCAAGGCTTCCGCGCTTGAACTGGTCGACTCGCTCCCGCAGGGTCTTGATACCTCCGTCGGCGAGTTGGGCGGGCGGCTTTCAGAGGGTGAACGGCAACGCATCGGCCTGGCTCGCGTCTTCCTGCGCAACGCGTCGCTGGTGTTGTTCGACGAGCCGACGAGTCGCCTCGACGCCTACAACGAATCCGTGATTCTGCAATCGATTGACGCGTTGGCGCAGCAGGGGAGCGCGGTGCTGCTCGTCTCGCACCGCGATTCCACCATGCGCATCGCGGACCGCATCGTGCGCATGTGAGCTGGCGCGTGCGGATTGCGAACTGATGCGGCGAGCCGATGCGTGCGAACTAGTGTGTGAATCGGCGTAATGCGGGGCCTGGTGAGGTGCCCATGCCCATGCGGCCGCATACGGACGCGTCGCACGTCCGCAATGTGGTCGTATGAAAATCGCATGTCATTCGTGTTTCCTATAGCGCGCGCGACGGCGTACGGAAGCGGACGAATCGAAAGCCATGGTCGCAGGTAAAGCAAGAAAAACGGACGAAACCGACGAAATGTCGACGGAATCGAAATCATAAGCCAATGAAACAATCATGAAAATAAGGTTGCAAATTTAGTAAAACCGACTTTTTGGTAGGTTATAAGATTCAGTTCGCGTGAAATCGAAATGGGAAATCGTTAGTATCGATAGCAAACGATTATTTTCGACGAAAGGCTGGCGATGGCCAACAACAGGAACGAACTGAACAAGAATCTGGCGCAGATGCTCAAGGGTGGCGTGATCATGGACGTCACCACTCCGGAGCAGGCGAAGATCGCACAGGACGCGGGCGCATGCGCGGTGATGGCGCTCGAACGCATTCCGGCCGATATTCGTGCTGCCGGCGGCGTTTCCCGCATGAGCGATCCGGCCATGATCAAGGGCATTCAGGAAGCCGTGTCTATTCCGGTCATGGCCAAGGTTCGTATCGGCCACATCGCCGAAGCCCGCATCCTGCAGGCCATCGAAATCGATTACATCGACGAATCCGAAGTACTCAGCCCCGCCGACGACGTGTACCACATCGACAAGAACCAGTTCGACGTGCCGTTCGTGTGCGGCGCGAAGAACCTGGGCGAGGCGCTGCGCCGTATCGCCGAGGGTGCGTCCATGATTCGTACCAAGGGCGAGCCGGGCACGGGCGATGTCATCCAGGCCGTGCGTCACATGCGCACCATGAACAAGCAGATCCGCGAGCTCGTCTCCCTGCGCGACGACGAGGTGTACGAGGCCGCCAAGCAGCTGGCCGTGCCGTACGACCTCGCCAAGTACGTGCATGACAACGGTCGTCTGCCGGTCGTCAACTTCGCCGCCGGTGGCGTGGCCACCCCGGCCGACGCGGCTCTCATGATGGAACTCGGTGCGGAAGGCGTGTTCGTCGGTTCCGGCATCTTCAAGTCGGGCGACCCGGCCAAGCGTGCGGCCGCCATCGTGCAGGCCACCGCCAACTGGCAGGACGCCGACCTGCTCGCGCGCCTGTCCGAGAACCTCGGCGAGGCCATGGTCGGCATCAACGAGGACGAAATCCAGACCATCATGGCCGCCCGCGGCGAATGATCTGTTGATTCGTCGATTGCTTGATTGCTTGCAATTCCGCGAGGATTGCATAAGCCGGTCGTGTGATTGACTTTGAAGGACTCGGTGGGTGCGTGTGATTTTCGGTGCTGCACGTGCCTGCCGCTTTTTGTTGTGATGTTCGGCGATTCACCGAACGATTTGTTGAACAACCTGAATGAGGAGCATCCGTTGGTTGTAGCAGTTGAATACATTTCAAAGGAAGAGTCGGCCGACGTCGCCGCAGGCTCGGCATCCGCGAAGCACGGCGTGACCGGCATTCTGGCGGTGCAGGGCGCGTTCGCCGAGCATGCGGCCATGCTGGATCGTCTTGGCGCGCCGTGGAAACTGTTGCGTGCCGCCGAGGATTTCGACGATTCGATCGATCGCGTGATCCTGCCAGGTGGCGAAAGCACCACGCAGGGCAAGCTGCTGCGATCGACCGGCCTGTTCGAACCCATCGCAGCGCACATCGCCGCCGGAAAGCCGGTATTCGGCACTTGCGCCGGCATGATTCTGCTAGCCCGCAAGCTGGATAATGATTCGAACATTTACTTTGGCGCGCTTGACGCCGTCGTGCGACGCAATGCGTACGGCCGTCAGCTTGGCTCGTTCGCCGCCACCGCCGATTTCGGCTCTGCTACTGGCGATTCCGCCGTTTTGGTTGAGCCGGGCGAACGTGTGCCGGGGTTCGCTGATTCCGCGTCGGGCGCGGGTTCGACTACTGAGATTTCCTCCGATTCCATCGTGCTGAAGGATTTCCCGCTAGTGTTCATTCGTGGACCGTTTGTGGCCGAGGTCGGGTCGGCCGCGACCGTTGAGACCTCGTTGAGCGGCAATGTGGTCGGTCTGCGCCAAGGCAAGATTCTCGCCACGGCGTTCCATCCCGAACTCACCGACGACACCCGCATTCACGAGCTCTTCCTGAGTCTCTAGATTCCGGCTCGTCGCGCACGTCTTGCGATTTTCGCCCGTTTCGTTCGTTCGTGAGCGAAAGGGGGATTCGTTCCGTATGGTTTCCTTCCCTTTTTCGCTCATGTCTTGCGATTTTCATGCGTTTCGGCCGTTCGTGAGCGAAAAGGGGTGTGGCGCGCCGGTCCTTTCGTTTGCGTTTCCTTGATTTTCCAACGATTTCGATTTTGCGTTTGACGTGATTTTGCGCACGTCCTGCGATTTTCGCACGTTCCGTCTGTTCGTGAGCGAATGGGGGTATCGTCCCGTATGGCCTTACGCCCTCTTTTGCTCACGTCTTGCGTTCCGGGCCCATTCCGCCCGTTCATAAACGGAACGTCCAATCGAAATACACAAGCAGAAATGCGGGGAATCGCACAGAAATCCTATCCCCGCTTGTCCACTGATTTATACACACTCCATGCCGCAGCGTGCCGTGCCGGCACAAAGCATCTACCATAATCGCAAGTTATCCCCGCCTGACACGCCGAAGACACGCCGAACATGTGTATTTTCTGCGTTCTCCGACCACAACCCCGGTGCAACTGGACATCGAATCGGCGGAAGCAATACCTTCGGACCATGAATGGTATCAACGATGTGAATGGTCCGAACGGCCAGCAGCACTATAAGCCGTTGGAGGCGCAGTCGATCGCGCAACGGCAGCAGGAGGTGTGGAACGTATGCCGCGCGTTGAAAGATCGTAACGAGTTGTATGGCGTGCTGACGCGGAACTCCGCGATCGCAATGTGGGGTGTGCCAGATCCGTCGATGGATTCGGCGCGGACGGCAGATGGTGTTCCCGTGGTTCATGTCGTGGTACAGACCGCGCGAAACCGCCGAAAAGGTATTCCGGGAGTGGTCGCGCATGTATGGAAAGGGCTGTCCGAAGAACATATCTGTCATACGCAAGACGGCATCGACGTGCTTGCTCCAGAGCCGACATGGGCTTCAATGGCGGAAACGTTGAGCGTTGATATGCTGGTCGAATTGGCTGAATCGCAGATGCGTCATGGACGGACGACGAAGGAAAAACTTGCCGTTTTCCTCGAGGGAAATTCCTTTCGTGGCCGTCGCAAGTGCCAATTGGCATTGTTGCTGGTGGAATCGGGCAGTGATTCGCCCAAAGAGACCGAATTGCGATTGTGCTTACTGTCGTATGGTCTGTCTGGTTTCGCTGTTGGATACGTGGTTTCGGGAATTTCGTTTGAGAATGGGGCTGCGGTCACGCTCGATCTCGCTGATCCGGAATTGAAGATCGGCATTGAATATGATGGCGACCACCACCGTACGGATAAGATGCAGTGGCGTCGCGATGTTTGGAAGCGCCGTCAACTGGAAAGTATGGGATGGACGATTGTCGCGGTCACCCAACTGGATTTGTCGGATGAACCGCATCGTGCCGCGCTCGCCATGAACGTCGCCATGATTCGTGCGCGTAAATCGGGTCATCCGGTTGCGTTGCATACGCCGGTTTCCTGGTAGAAATGCTCTCTTCGCGGCTTGAAAGGCTGATTATGTCGAGGCTGCCGCATTGGTGATTTGGCGCATCCTATGCTGGCTCGTGGTCCTGTGTGGCGGGGTGCTGTTTCCTCTGCATTTGATGAGGGTATTGCTGGTTCTGTTTTTATGAGATTCGTGGCTTTTCGCTCACGTCTTACGATTTCGTCCCGTTTCGTCGTTCCGTGAGCGGATGGGGGTATGTTCCTCTGTGTTGTGGCCCCCTCTTTCTTTCACGTCTTGCGATTTTTGTCTGTTTCATTCGTTTGTGAACGGAAGGGTGCATTCCGCTTCGGTTTGTCCGTTGCTGTTTCCTTTATTTTCCAACGATTCCGATTTTTGAAGGAGAGGCTTTTCGCTCACGTCTTACGATTTCGTCCCGTTTCGTCGTTCCGTGAGCGGATGGGGGTGTTCTCCCGTCCTGCACCACCCTCTTTCGCTCACGTCTTGCGGAAAATTGACTTTCGTCCGGATGTGTGCGAAAAGCGATATCGAATGAGGGCGATTCTGCCAGTCGAGCGCCAGTCGATCGCAAATGAGCGTAACTAATCGCGAGCGAATGCCAGCCGGTCGCAGTCGATCGCAAATACATGCGTATGTCTGGATTTGACAGAATCGCAAAAGTATCTAAGATTAAAAATATCAAATGGTACACGGTTGTACCAAATACGTTCGGAAAGGCAATGACGTGCAGATTCATACCGGCAAACCCGCCGTACCCACCGCAGCCGCTACACTCACCGCAACCCCCAATCGCCAGCCTTTCGCGTGGCCGAAACTGCTGACGGAAAACGGCCGTGGAATCGCATTCGGCGGCGACTACAATCCCGACCAATGGTCTGAAGAAACGTGGGACGACGACGTCTGCCTCATGAAAAAAGCCGGTGTCAACACGGTTGCCCTCGCCATCTTCAGCTGGGACCGCATCCAACCGCAGGAAAATCGCTGGGACTTCGGCTGGCTCGATCGCATCATCGACAAGCTCGGCAAAGCCGGCATTGCAACAGACCTCGCCTCCGCCACGGCCACCGCGCCGCTGTGGCTGTACGAAAAGCATCCCGAAGTGCTGCCGTGCGACAAATTCGGCCACCCCGTCAACGCCGGCTCGCGCCAATCGTGGAGCCCGACCAGCCCGGTATTCAAGGAATACGCGCTCACCCTGTGCCGCAAGCTCGCCGAACGCTACGGCGCCAACCCGTACGTGACCGCCTGGCACATGGGCAACGAGTACGGGTGGAACAATCGCAATGACTACTCCGACAACGCGCTCAACGCCTTCCGCCTGTGGTGCGAACGCAAGTACGGCACCATCGGCGCGCTCAACCAGGCGTGGGGCACCACCTTCTGGGGTCAGGAAATGAACAGCTTCGACGAGGTGCTCATTCCGCGGTTCATGGGTGCCGATTCCATGGTCAACCCCGGTCAAAAGCTTGATTTCGAGCGCTTCGGCAACGACATGCTCCTCGATTTCTACAAGGCCGAACGTGACGCGATCGCCGAAATCTGCCCGGACAAGCCGTTCACCACGAACTTCATGGTCTCCACGGACCAGTGCTGCATGGACTATGCCGACTGGGCCAACGAAGTGAACTTCGTCTCGAACGACCACTACTTCCACGAAGGGGGTGAGATGCACCTTGACGAACTGGCGTGCTCCGACGCTCTCATGGATTCGTTTGCGCTTGGCAAGCCTTGGTATGTCATGGAGCATTCCACTTCGGCGGTGCAGTGGAAGCCGCTCAACATGCGCAAGCGCAAGGGGGAGACGGTGCGCGATTCCCTTGCACACGTTGCCATGGGCGCCGACGCCATCAACTTCTTCCAGTGGCGCGCGTCCGCATTTGGCGCCGAATCCTTCCACTCCGCCATGGTTCCGCACGCGGGAGAAGACACGAAGCTATTCCGTCAAGTGTGCGAGCTGGGCGAAACGTTGCGAACATTGGCCGATGCGGGTGTGCAGGGTAGTGAGCTGGAACGCTCCGATACGGCGATCCTGTTCAGCGCCGAATCGGAATGGGCCACCCGTTCCGAAACGTTGCCGAGTATGAAACTCAACCATTGGCACGACGTGCGCGACTGGTACCGCGCGTTCCTGAACGCGGGTTCGCGTGCTGACATTGTGCCGCTGAAATACGATTGGAGCGATTACAAGACCGTCGTTTTGCCGACCGTCCTGATGCTGAGCGCCGTCGATACGCGGCGATTGGCCGATTTCGCGGCGGCCGGCGGCAGGGTGGTGGTCGGTTACGCGACCGGCCTGATCGACGAGAATTTCCACACGTGGCTCGGTGGCTACCCGGGTGCCGGCAACGGCCTGCTGCGCGATATGCTGGGCATCCGCGGCGAGGAATTCAACATCCTCGGCAGTGGCGTGGAAGGCGAGCCGGAGGCGATTCGGCTGGGTGCCGGCGGTGAGGTTGCGCTGGAAGATGCAGCCGCGCTGAACGGCGCCACGACCCGCCTGTGGCAGAACGACGTGACCGTTACCGGCGATCGCACGCAAGTCCTCGCCATGTACGCAGGCGAGGAGGCCGACGAATGGGAGCTCGACGGCATGGCCGCGGTCACCCGCAATCCGTACGGCGCGGGCGAAGCGTATTTCGTCGGTTGTGACCTGGACGTGGCCGATTTGACGAAGCTGATTCGGACATATCTTGCGGCACCGGCACAATCGCAGCAATCGCAAGCCAATACCGACGTTCTGCACACCGTGCGCAAGTCTGCCGACGCCGCGTTCGATTTCTATCTGCCGCGCGGCAAGAAGGAAGTCGAATTGCAGGGCGTCGAGGGCGAGCCGGTCGTCCTGTTCCAGACGGAACGGGGTGAGGAAAACGGCTCGTATACCGTGCGCCGCAACGGGGTTCTCGTGGTGAGGCGCTAGAATCGTCCCTGTAGCAGGGATACTGGGCAGTATTTCGAAGCGTATCGGGGGAACCATGAGCGAAGCGAGACCTTTCGCGTCTCAAACCGGCAAATCGCCATCAGAAAAGAAGCGCGTCACTTTGCGTGACGTGGCCGAAGAGGCCGGAGTGTCCCTCAAAACCGCGTCGAACGTCATCAACCACACCGGCCGTATGACCGACGCCACACGCGAAAAAGTGCAGAAAGTCGTGGATCGGCTCGGCTATCGCATCAACGTGTCCGCCCGCAACCTCAACCGTGGGCGGACCGGCTTCATCACGCTCGCCGTGCCATGCCTGACCGCCCCCTATCTTGCGGGGCTCGCCAACCGGGTGATCGACGCGGCGCGCATCTACGGCTACTCCGTGTACGTCACCACGTACGCCGAGGGCACGTCGCGCGGCGCCGCCTCGCTCCTGCGCAACTTCAACGCCACCGTTTCCGACGGCATGATCCTGTCGCTGTCCGAAATGGAGGACCTTACCCCCGAAGACCTGTCTGTGGATTTTCCGCTGGTTTGCGTGGGCGCGCGATTCACGCATCACAAGGCGGACCACGTCACACCGGACGACGTGCAAAGCGCGCGTCTCGCCACGGAATATCTGCTTGACCGTGGCGTCAGCAGGCCGGCGGTGGTCGGCTCGCGCACTGATTTCGCGCAGCTTTCGACTTTGCGTGATGTTACGGAAGGCAACGCGCAGCTTCGTATGCGCGGCGTGTTCGAAGCGTGCTGTGACCGCAATATCGCGCTTGCCACTGAGCTGATGCCCAACGTCGGCCACGATTGGTCGATCGGCTCTGGCGCGCGCAATATGCAGCGCATCATCGATTCCGGCGTGCCGTTCGACGGAGTGATCGCATTGAACGACCAGCTTGCGATGGGCGCGCTGTCGACGCTGGCCGCCAACGGCATTTCCGTGCCCGACCAAGTGCAGGTGATCGGCTTCGACAACAACGAGGAATCCGCGTATTTCCAGCCGCCGCTGACCACCATGGATTCCTGCCTCGACTGGATAGCGCCGACCGCGGTCAGTCGCATCATCGACCGCATCAGCGGCAGCCGCGTGCTTCAGCCGGAACTGATCACCACGCAGACCCGCGTGATCGCCCGCGCCACCACGTGCGCGTAGACGCGTAAGCGTGCAAACGTTGCTATATATGGGCGATTGAGGTGCGTTCCGCCTGCGCTCCATGTTTCGTTAGCGTACCCTGTTACGTCGGCGAACAGACCGTACTTGCGATCGTCCCTTACTTTTCCGGCACGGCCTGCGCCGGGCAGGCACGCAGTACGGACAGCATCGCCCGCTTCTCCTTCGTCGTGACGGTCAGCCCGTACTTGGCTTTCACGCCGATCTGACGGGCCACGTAATCGCAACGGTATGCGCCGTTCGTCGGCAGCCAGTACGCGGCCGACGCGGAGCCCTTCTCCTGATTGGCCGGCCCGTCCACCGCCAGCAGGTTGTACATGTCGTTGCCGAACCGGTACCGCTTCGTACGGTCCCACTGGTTCGCACCCGACCGCCAGGCATTCTCCAGCGCCACCACATGGTCGATCTGCACCGCTGACGACGTTTTCACTCCGCGCGTGAACCGGATCGTCGTACCGGTGTACGGGTCGGACAGCACACCCGACTTCACCTTGCAGCCGGCGCCGGACCCGGAACCAGAATCAGAGCTAGAAACAGAACCCGCTATATACCGCACATCCGTCAAATCGCGCGCCAACACGTCCTCGCGCACATCGCAACCGTTGCCATCGTCATCGGTCTGCCGGAAACCGAATGAATCGCGGTCGTACCCGGCCCGGCTGGGCTGGTCGTCGATTGTCAACGATTGCAACGTTTCCGCCGCGCTGCCAGTCGCCACATACTCGCCCGTCATCTCGCCGACGGTCGGGTTGACCTTCGGCATGAGCAGACCGATCGAAATGCCGGCGACCACCGCCACGACCAGCAGAATCGCAATACGTTCCGCTAGCCCGTTGGCATTGAAACGCTGCCTGCGGAAACGCGAGTCACGCATACGTAAACGTCATCGGATCATGTCCCGCACGTGTCGGCCCATCCAACGCGTCGATGGCCGCATGCTCGTCCGGGTCAAGCACGAAACCGAACAGGTCGAGATTCTGCCGCTGCCGGTCCGCATGCACCGACTTGGGAATGATGATCGTGCCGTTTTCGATATGCCATCGCAGGATCACCTGCGCTTCGGTGACGCCATGCGCCCGCGCGATGCGTTCGATCACACCATCGCCGGCATTGAGATCCGCGCCACGCGCCATCGGCGAATACGCCTCGACCGCGATATTATGCGCCTTGCAATACGCCACCACCTCGCGCTGCTGCCACGTGGGATGCAGTTCGATCTGGTTGACGGCCGGATATTCGCCCGTTTCCTTATGCAGCCGCTCAAGATGCTCCGGCAGGAAATTGCACACGCCAAGCGACCGCACGCGACCCTCCGCACGGAACTCGTCGAACGCCTTCCACGTCTCGCCGGAACGCCAATTGAACGGGGTCGGCCAATGCAGCATATACATGTCCACATAATCGAGCTGCAGCAGGCCAAGCTGACGGTCGAACGCCTTGCGTGCGGAATCGTACCCCTGTTCCGAATCGCGCAGTTTCGTGGTGACCCACAGGCTCTTGCGACGTTCGCCTTGCGTGAAACCTGTATTTTTCAGCGCACGACCCACGCCGGCTTCGTTGTTGTAGCCCGCGGCGTCGTCGATATGGCGATAGCCGGCTTCGAGCGCGCTCTCGACCACGGGGGTGACACCCTCGTCGTCGATGCGCAGCACGCCCAAGCCGATCTGCGGAATCAGATTGCCGTCGGAAAGCGTGATCATCGGAGTGTGGAAAACAGCCATGGAACAACCCCTTGAGTCGAAATGCAATGTTCTTCGCACCAGTGTAGCGGCTGTTGCGCTCGTAGGTTGTCCGGCCTGTGTCCGCGACCCGCCTGAACCTGTGCGTGGCAGCCCGCCTGAACCTGTGGCCGCAACATCGGCAACCTGCATCGGCAGTCTGCGTCAACAACCTGCACCAACAACCCGCACTGGAGCCCTGCGCTTACCCCGCACCAGACGCATATCCAACGATTATTCAACCTCCCGTAACAGACGTAACAATTCCGTGCGGGCGGACGCGCTATAACGTTGCCCGGATATGAAGAACGATTTGGATATGAAGTCGGATACAGAGAACGAAGAAGACGGCACTATGAGTACGGAGAGCGCGGACGTGCGGCCCGCGGAGAGCACGGACGCACGGCCTGCAGGAGCCCAGCAACCCACGCACCACCACCCCCAACCGTCCCAACGCACACAACCGTCCCACCACCACGGCCACGCGCTCGCCGGCATCCTCGGCCCCGCGTTCGTGGCGGCGGTCGCATACGTGGATCCGGGCAACGTGGCGGCGAACATCACGTCGGGCGCGCGCTACGGCTACCTGCTGGTGTGGGTGCTGGTGTTGGCTAACTGCATGAGCGTGCTCATCCAATACCAGTCCGCGAAACTCGGCATCGTCACCGGCAAAAGCTTGCCGGAAATCTTGGGCGAACGGCTTGGCGACGCGGGCCGTTTCATGTTCTTCATGCAGGCTGAGGTAATCGCCATCGCCACCGATCTGGCGGAAGTGATCGGCGGCGCGATCGCGCTGAAACTGCTGTTCGGCCTGCCGCTGTTCGTCGGCGGCTGCATCATCGGCGCGGTGTCGACGGTGCTGCTGATTTTCGAAAAAGGCGCCACGCATCGCATTTTCGAAAAACTCATCATCGGCCTGCTGCTGGTGATTACGTTCGGTTTCATCGCCGGCCTGTTCATCGCCCCGCCAAATCCGAAAGAAGTCGTCGCCGGCTTGATTCCACGCTTTAAAGGCACTGATACCGTGCTTATGGCCACGTCCATGCTGGGTGCCACGGTCATGCCGCACGCCATCTACCTGCATTCCACGCTCGTCAACGACCATTACGCCCCCGGCGAAGCGAAGCCGAGCATCAAAAAGCTACTTCACGGCAGCAAAATCGACGTTGCCTGGGCGCTGATACTGGCCGGTTCGGTCAACCTCGCGCTGCTCATCCTCGCCGCGAACTCGCTGTACGGCATGACCGGCACCGACACCATCGAAGGCGCGCAACGGGCCATCCAGCATGTGCTCGGCCCGGTGATCGGCACGATTTTCTCGATTGGTCTGCTTGCGTCGAGCCTGAGCTCCACGTCGGTCGGCACGTACGCCGGCAGCGAAATCATGCACGGCCTGCTACGCATCAAAGCGCCGATGTGGGCGTGCCGTGTGGTGACGCTGGTACCCGCGTTGGTGGTGCTGTGGTTCGCCAACAATCCGACGGAAGCGTTGATCGTCGGCCAGGTCGTGTTGTCGGTCGGCATTCCATTCGCGATTATTCCGCTGATGCGTTACACGCACGACCGCACGCTGATGGGGGAGCACGTGGACGGTCCGGTCAAGCACGTCGTCAATATCGCGGTCGCCGCGCTGATCGTCGCATTGAATGTGGTGCTGATCGTGCTGACGATGCTTGGAAAGGCGTGATTTCCGCCGCACCGACACTTCCGTTATACGAGACTTCCCGCACCCTTGCCGCACGCTCCGGCTACCCACGGTATTAGACTTGTGCAGTCTGCAAACGGAGGGGTTTAATTGCTGAAGAATATGGAACCGGAGACAAAACCGCGTCCGAACCGCGATGTCCACGGAAGCAACGGCAGCGACGGCGGCCACAACAACGGCGGCAACGGCAGTAACAACAGCGGCAACAACCGCAACAACAATCGCCACAGCCTATCCTGCCCGCTCACGCGCGAGGAATCGTATAAAAACGACCATTTGACGCATGCCGCGTTCGTATCGATCGCCATTCTCACCTTTATCACGTTCGTCGGCAACTTCACGCAGCTGCAGTTGAGCGCCGCACTGCCCACCATCGTGTCCGATTTCGGCATTTCCGTCACGACCGGCCAATGGCTGACGTCGATTTTCCAGCTCGTCATGGGCGTTATGGTGCCGCTCACCGCCTACCTGACCCGCCGATTCTCCACCCGCCAGATCGTGATTGCATCGATGGTGGTGTTCACGCTCGGCTCGGTGTTCGCCTGGCTCGGCTCATCGTTCGTACTGGTTTTGATCGGCCGTCTGCTGGAAGCCGTCGGCACCGGCGTGATGTGGCCGGTCCTGCAGATCACGGTATTCTCCATTTATCCTCTGTCCCGCCGCGGTATGGCGATGGGTACCGTCGGCATGGCCATGAGCGTCGCGCCCGCGATTGGCCCCACGTTGGGTGGTGTGCAAACCGATTTGAACGGCTGGCGATCGATCTTCCTCACGCTGACGGTCATCGGCGTGATTTCACTGTTTTTGGCGATTTTCGGCTTGCGTAATTTCGGCACGCGCGACGCGTCCGCAAAAGCCGATTTCTTCTCCGTCGGCCTGTCGGTGTTCGGCTTCGGCGGACTCATGTTCGGCTTCACGAACATCGAATCGTATCCATTCACGCATCCGATGGTGTGGCTCGCCATGCTCATCGGTGTGGTCGGCATCGTCTGGTTCGTGCTGCGGCAGATCCACGGCGCTCGCCGGCAGGCGGCCGACCCGTCCAAGCAACCTCCGCTGCTCAACCTGAGCGTGCTGAAAAACAAAAGCTTCACCGTCGGCACCGTCACCGCCGCGCTGTCGTTCTTCGCCTTCAGCTCGATCATGGTGATCATGCCGCTCTACATTCAGGATTGCCGAGGCTATTCCGCCACGATCAGCGGCCTGGTGATGCTGCCCGGCGCGTTCGGCCAGTGCATCGCGCAGTTCTTCGGCGGCAAGGCACTCGACCGTCTCGGCGCGCGTCCGGTGGCGCTGATCGGCTCGATCACCCTGCTGTTCGGCACCATCATGATGAGTCTGATTTCCATGACCTCATGGATCTGGTGGGTGTCCATCTGGCAGTTCGTGCGCCAGATCGGTATGGGATTCGTGCTTATGCCGATCACCACATGGTCGCTGAACTGTCTGGAGCCCGAGGAGGTGAGCGCCGGCTCGGCCGTCACGAACACGGTCCGTCAGATCGCCGGTGCCATCGGCGCACCCGTGCTGGTGATTCTGATGGAAATGTTCACCGCCCTGCGTTGGGCCGCAATCGGTGGCGCGAAGAGCATGTACGCGGCCGCGAACGTGTTCGGCATCCAGTGGGCGTTGCGCGTGAGCGCCGCCATCTGCTTCATCATGGTGGTCATGGTCTTCTTCGGCGTCCGCGGCAACGGCGCCGGCTCCACCCGCGACACCGTCCAGCGCGCACTCAATCGCGTCCACCCTCACGCCGCCTAGCCTGACCTACTCGCCCATACCCGTATTTTCGCCGTTCCGTAGGCATGTCATGAGCGTGGTTTGCTCAAGTGCCGCCATTCCCCGCAGTAGGAAATGAGAGAGAAATGTCCGCATAGTGGCATGCGGTACGGGTGCACGTAAAAGCACTGTGAACCTCGCGGGAAGGAGGTGGCGCACCAGTGCCGTGTTGCGTATGGTGAACGGGAACGTAATGAAAGGCAACCATGCGGCAAACCTGCGAAAGCGAGCGTGAGAACGGCGGCAATAACGATGCCGAACGCGAACGCACAAGCGAAAGCGAAATCGAGGATCTGGGCGCGCAGCTCGACAAAGCATGCGCCAGCCGCCCCCTCGACCGTGCTCAACATGGCATGACCCGCCGTACCGCAGCAACACACCTTCTGACCGCGGTGCTCTGGCTGGCCACCGCCGTCATCCTGCTGGCCATGCTGCTGCGCATGCTGCCCAACAACCTCGACGGCAAACGGTACGTGCCGCTTATCGTCGCGCTGATGCCGTGGCTGGGCATACTGTCTTTGATTATTGCGATCACCGCGATAGCCGTCCGTGCAATAGGCGGCCGCGTCCTGCTCGCCACCGTCAGCGTGGTGTGCGTGGTTGTGCAAATCGGCTGGCATTGGGGTTATATCAGGCCGCAGCAAACGATTTCCGACGCGGCCAGCACCGCAGTCACGCAGGTCTCGTCCGACGGCTTGCCCAACACGTCCGACCGGTACGCCCGCATCATGACCTTCAACACCAAGGAAGGGCATGCCGACGCCAATCGGATCGTCGAAATCGTCAAAAACGAGCATGTGGAAGTGCTCGCGCTGCAGGAAGTGTCATGGGACTTGCTCAACCGGCTCAACGGCGCCGGAATCGCCAATTATCTGCCGTATTCCGTGGCCGCGCAGCAAACGTGGCATGACAACGGCGGTGTGAATGTGCTGTACAGCGCCGCGCCGATGGAAAACGCCAAACAGAACCTCATTCCCGTGGAATCAAGCAGCGTTTCCGCTGCGACGATCGATTTCGGCGGCAGCAAGGTGCGCTTCGGCTCCGTCCACCCGTTCTCGCCGCGCCCCCGCAACCAAGGTCTGTGGAACCGTAGTCTCGACTCGCTCGCCCAACTGCAGCATTACGACAATCTGTACGTGCTGATGGGCGATTTCAACTCCACATGGGACCACGCCAGCTTCCGATACCTGCTCGGCAGCCGTTTTCTGGATTCCGGCCAGCAGGCGGGCGAAGGCCTGCACATGACGTACCCGGCCATGATGCCGATCGCCGAAATCGACCACATCGTGCATGACAAAGGCGTGACCGTAGGCAACCTCAAAACCGCATACATCCCCGGCTCCGACCACCGCGCACTCCTCGCCACCCTCGAAGTCGCCTGATCCGCACCTAATCTGCGCTTGAACATATCTGCGCATAGCAAACATATCCGCACGTATCCCCACATATGCCCCTCAACGTACCAATAGCCGCAAACACGCCTGCTGCTATACCGACATTTTTGACATTATGTAGGTATGGGAATAGTCTATATTCACCCCGAACCTGCATATTCTGCACAAATGACGGTTATAAGGATGATGGTTATGGAGTACAAAAGCATACGGCAGACATTGGCAATGTCATCATCCACGGCCAAGCCGAAGGATGCGGCTGAGGAGGAATACCAAAAAAGACTCAACGGCTATTCAACATACCGGTCAGGTATTGAATTCGAAGGTCATGAGATGTTCGCCGTGGCGTTCAGGGAACTGTTGAACGTCATGGATTCGGTCCGTGGCATGGAAGTGCAGGTCGAATCGCTGTGGGCCGCATTGCCGCCGATTGCCCGCAGGGCGTATCTGATGGAACTCATCGGCGCGGAAATGCAGAGCACGAACTCCATAGAAGCCGTGCACACCACGCGCAAGGAAATCTCAGACGCGTTGGATGCGGCGGTCGCGGACGGGCCGCACAAGCGGTTGAGTGAGCTTGCCAAACTCTTTCTCGGACTCTCCGGCGAAAATTCCGCAACGTTGGAACTACCGAAAACGTTGCATGACATACGTAATATTTACGATCAGGTGATGGCTGGGGAACTACGGGAGGAAGACAAGCCTGACGGAATGGTATTCAGAGCCAAGCAAGTCTCTGTGTGTGACGGCTTTGACCGGGAGATTCATCAAGGCGCATGGCCGGAATCGGAAATCCAAGTGCAATTGACCAAATGGCTGGCGTTGCTTTCGGATGAGGCGATTCCTCCGCTGCTGCGGGCTGTGATGTGCCATTACGCCTTCGAATGCATTCACCCGTTCTATGACGGCAATGGCAGGACGGGCCGGTTCCTGCTTGCTCTGCAGCTGAGCAAGCACCTGTCCATACCGACGGCGATCAGCCTGAGTCCGGTTATCGCCGACGCGAAAGGCCGGTATTACAAGGCGTTTGATGATGCGCAGCATCCGCTGAACTGTTCTGACGTCTCGCTGTTCTCATATCGGATGATCCGTTTTATCGCCACCGCCCAGAAGAACATCATCTCTGTGCTCGGCGAGAATAAAACCCTGCTTGACACCGCGCGGAAGAGGCTTGAACATTATGCGCGAACGCAGGGCATTACGGAACTGCAGCGGAACATGCTGTACTTCCTGCTGCAGGAGGAGCTTTTCGACGATGCTCCGAAACCCATATCGCGCCGCCTAATGCGCGAATGGCTTGGCGTGGGGGAGCGGAAGACCAACACCGCGCTCGCGGAACTGGTGAACAGGAACCTGCTCGAGTTCCACGGCTCCCGCCCGATCCGCTATTCGCTGACCGCCACCGCCCGCGCCGAATTTCTGCAATGATTCTGCGCGTATTGGACGATTTGCCGCATGCGGGGAACGCCTCGCGCTAAAATTTCCGTTTGGCGGGTTGCGGAAGCCATGGTGGATTTCGCAAAACCGCAACACGAAACGTTGGAAGAACGGTTAAGGGGTTTAGGCATGCACATCATGTTCGTCTGCACGGGCAACATTTGCCGTTCCCCTATGGGCGAGCTTCTGATGACCCACTATCTGAACGGCACCACCGTGCAGGTGTCAAGCGCCGGCACGCGTGGTTTGCCGATGCATCCGATCGATCCGTCGAGCGGCCGCCTTATGCAAAGCGTCGGCATTGAGTCGAGCGGCTTCCGTTCCCGACGACTGACCCGACAGATGGCCGACGAAGCCGACCTGATCCTCTGCTTCGAAAAGCAGCAGCGCAAGGAAATCGTCACGTTGGCGCCAGCCGCCGTACGATACACGTTCCTGCTTGACGATTTCGCGAATATGTGCGATTACTGCGCTCGCAACAATATGATTGCCGGACTGACCATCCAGGAACGTCTTCAGTCGGTAATCAAGAAGTCCTCGATGATTCGTCCGATGATTCCCCAGCCGAAGGACATCGCCGACCCGCATGGCCGCGAATTCAGCATGTTCTGCGTCGCCGCCGAACAGACGAACGGTGCGATCCGTAAAATCCTGAAAAGCATGCGCAAGCACCGTACGGTAACCCCCGCCCCCATCCGCTCCCAAATCGTTGCCTGATAATTCTTTTAGGTCCATGGATTGATTCACCATAGCTTGGCCCTACTCTATTTTTTTGAGTCCGAGCGTGTTTGTGATATTCACCCATTTTTTATTATTGATATTTTGATTTGATTGGCATGTTGCATGCCATAAGAGGTAAAGAAGCCCTTTTTGAGCATCTCTTGAAAGATTAATTTCAGGATTGTTGGGGGTGGGCTGTCGGTGGCGTGGGATGGGGCGAGGGTGCTTTGCGTCGCAAGGTGGTATTGGTTGGAAAATTTTCTGAAACGTTTGCATATGTGAATTTGCAACGATAGTGGGTGCTACGGGGTGCTGGTATGAGTGTATCTGTTGCTGACAGCGTTTGCAACAGAGCAGAAAACAATTGCGTTTTAACCGCCATTTTTCAATAAAAATCATTCATTTTTCAAAGGAAAAATGTGGTATTTTTGACGCAACGTCTGCTAGTGGCAAACGTTGTCAAAGTTAGATGCAAGGAAGCAGGGAGGGTAAGGTGCGACTCAGCATTCATACGTTCGCGGGTATGGCGAACGCACTCACCAGAAAAGAGCCTCCGCACGACGATCAACCGGAGTTGATGACCCGTGCAGAGCGTAGGCGCGCGGCCCGCAAGGCTCGTGCGGTCAAAACCTGGAAGAAAGTAGCGGCGGGAACGGTGGCGGTCGCCACGCTGTTCGGCGGTATGGGTGTGGCATCCACCGCACTTGCCGCCGATCGTGACAGCTACCAGGACACCATCGGAAATTCTTCTTTCGAAGCGGCCCGTAACCAGTACGGTCTGACCAAGCACATGAAGAACGGCGCCATCCTGCACGCATGGATGTGGTCGTTCAAGACCATCACGCAGCACATGCCTGAGATCGCCGCGGCGGGCTACACTTCCGTGCAGACCGAGCCTATGAGCAAGATCAAGGAAGTCGCCGCCAACGGCAAGAAGTTCACAGAGAACTGGTACTACGTGTACCAGCCGGCGAACACCTCCATCGGCAACTTCGTGGTCGGCACCGAGGCTGACCTGAAGGAAATGACCGCCACCGCCCATAAGTATGGTGTGCGTGTGATCGTGGATGTGGTCGCCAACCACTTCACCTCCGATTGGAACGCCATCGACCCCGATTGGCAGAACAAGGAGTACTTCCACAAGCGTACCGGCTGCGACGGCCCCAACGGTGAAATCAACGATTATTCCAACCGTTACAAGGTGACGCAGTGCCACCTGCTTGGCCTGTGGGATCTGAATACGCAGAACCATGCTGTTGCCGATCGTATGCAGAAGTTCCTGAAGACCGCTGTGGCGGACGGCGTTGACGGCTTCCGCTACGATGCGGCAAAGCACGTCGAGCTGCCGACCGAAGTCTTCGACAATAAGCAGTCGAACTACTGGAACACCATTCTGAAGAACGGCTCCCAGTTCCAGTACGGCGAGGTGCTGCAGGGCGATTCCGGCCTTGACTACAAGGCATACGCCAACATGTTCCGCGACAATTCCTCCGATGGCGGCGGCAACACCGCTTCCAACTACGGCAAGACCATTCGCGCCGCTGTCGGCTCGAACAACCTTGACGTCAAGATGGTGAAGAACATCGATACCGGCGGCGCAAGCGAAGACCAGCTGGTCACCTGGGTTGAGTCCCACGATAACTACGCCAACGGCGACAAGGAATCCACCGGCCTCACCGACTATCAGATCATGATGGGCTGGGCGGTCGTTGGTTCCCGTAGGGCCGGCGCTCCGCTGTACTTCAACCGTCCGAAGGGCTCTGGCGGCACCAACCCGCAGTTCGCCGAGCAGTCCCAGCTGGGTGACGCCGGTGACGACATGTGGAAGAACAAGTCCGTCGCGGCAGTCAACCACTTCCGTAACGCCATGGATGGCAAGGGCGAGAACCTGCAGAACTGCGGCGACAAGTCCTGCCTGATGATTGAGCGCTCCACGTCTGATGGCATTCAGAACGATGGTGTGGTCATTGCCAACATGGGTGGCGACAAGAGCCTTTCCGGCATGGAAACCACACTTGACGATGGCACCTACCCGGATGAGGTCAATGGCGGCCAGCTTGTGGTCTCCAACCATAAGATCGTTTCCGGTACCGCCAAGGGCGGCGCGGTCAGCGTCTTCTACGTGAAGGGCGAATCCGATCCGAACGTGTCCGTGGAAGCGGCTTCCAAGGAATTCTCCTCCGACAATGTCAAGGTCACGTTGCGCGCGCAGGATGCCGACAATCTGAAGTACACCACCACCGAGGGCGAGAGCGGCTCCTTCACTGACGGAAAGGTCATTTCCGTTGGTAAAACTCTTTCCATCGGCGAGACCGCTACCGTCAAGGTGACCGGCACCGCCGCCAAGGATGGCAAGAAGGTTAAGAAGGGTCAGGCGCTGAGCGCTTCCGTGACCGTGAAGAAGGTGGAGGTCCCGAAGCAGAACCTTGCCGCGCAGTACAGTACCAACAAGGTGGGCATGGGCGTCAAGAAGACCATCAACTTCAACGCCGGGAAGGATGCGAGCATCGCTGACTGGGACAGCTCCATGCTGATCGCGCAGGGCGCCGCCAACGACGACCCGCGCGTGTACCGCCCGAATTCCATGTATGAGGTTCCGATCGATCTGTATGCGTTGTATGGCGCCTACGATGACGACAACCTGTACCTCATGTGGGAAATGACTAACGTGCAGGATGTCGTCGACACTGGCGACGACTACCCCCTGAGCCAAGGCCACCTGTGGCAGACCCAGAACCTGCCGTTCCACATCGCCATCGACACCAAGGATGACAGCACCTGCATCGGCAACAACGGCGGTCTGCAGACCGGCGGTTCCCTGTGGGCATCCAACATCACTTGGGGTGGCGAGCAGAAGCTCAATAACGTGGTGACCATTTCCACCAACGGTTCCAACGGGCCGTGGATTTACAAGGGCGACGAGAGCGGTCTGAACTCCAAGGCTGCGTATGGTCCGGCTGCTAACGCCGCCACCAACACCAAGAAGTCGAACATCAAGTTCGGCTATGGCAATGGCATTCTAAGCAAGGATGTCATCGGCATCGACGGTGGCTGGGGTGAAAACAACGGTCGTTTCATCGGCGATATGAAGGCCGAGAACCAGAACAAGGCCAAGTGGGTCAACTTCAACGAGAAGGGCCACAATTCCGCTCAGATGGATGATCACTACGAGATCGCCATCCCGCTGGAAGAGATCGGCACCACCGCTGACCGCATTGCCTCGAGCGGCATCGGCATCGAACTGGCAGCCACCTTCGGTCTGTCCGCCATGGATTCCCTGCCGTACGATCTGGCAATGAACGACAATGCTGACCTGCCGGACACCGGTTCTCAGGTGAACAACTCCTTCGAGAAGTCCGATGACGACATGTTCAGCGTGAAGATGGCCAACATCGGCGGCGAAGAGCCTCCGGTCGAAACCAAGTCCGTTAAGATTGATCAGTCGGATTACAGCGTGGACCTGTCCGAGGGCGTGACCACGAAGCAGTTGACAGCCACGACCGATCCGAAGGGCGCGTCCGTGA
>ENA-UOJB01000672-UOJB01000672.1-human-gut-metagenome-genome-assembly--contig:-C48-NODE-672-length-35014-cov-19.813725_pt1 | contig 35014 bp, 23 predicted proteins | sample MGYA00242338_ERZ723885 | MGnify/ENA metagenome assembly ERZ723885
ATAATACAGGATTATCCTTCACTTGTTGCCAACTTTACAATTTCTATTTATCTTTCGGCCTCATAGTTTTCAACAAACGCTATAATCCTGTAATTAATTATAGCACTTATTTCACAAAAAAGCATTATTTTTCTTCTCTTTTTATAATTTTGAAAATTGCAAAGTTTAATTCCACCATCCATTTATACGGTGGAATTCTCTTCTGCACAAGTGGAATTTAACCTTGCACATCATAAGTGGTACCGCAAGGAATAGACATCTTAAAAGCACTTCATCTTAGGCTGATTTCACCCGATGAAGTCCAAAGACCATTAATGGGACGCGATTCAATGAATCACCCCCCATCATGCCCCAAATCTTTTGCAAAATCGCTGATATCCTGTGGTAACAAATAATCAATATCTCTGTCTAATCTACTCATAGGCTTATTCGAAAACATAAATACCCTTAATGTTTGCAAATTGTTTCAAATCAATGCGATAACCAATTTCCTCATTTATTACTAGCATCCACAGAAACAGAAAACATAACATCCCTATAGCTCCATCTCAGTTCCTCAATCGTTGGACAAGCTTCTGGCAAATATTTTTCAATCATATCACGTATTTCCAACATCTCTGCCTGCTCACTTTCCACAAAGTTGCCAAGTCCGAATGTTCCTTTCTGCACCAGCGGAACGCTCAATCTTCCTTGTTCACTTTTCTTACTGGCAAATCTGGAGAGACCATTTTCCAACGGATGTTGATTGTTTATGAAGAAAGTTCTATCTGTTTCAGCATCTTCTGCAATATTATTATATGCAATATCTATTTCCAAGCCCAAGTCTGAAAACACAAACCAGACATGCGCTTCCGTGCTTCCATCCCGTGCATTTTTCCACATTAACCGCTTTAACAGAACGATATCAGTAAAACCAAGGAGTATGCCTAAAATAACATATTCTTTTTCTGCTGGTCCGGACATAAAATTCTGGATGTTCTTTCGGATGGACGCATTTTTTCTCTGGAACTCACTTGTTGATGGAATTGCCTTGATTGCATCAATGACATACAACACACGTACCGCGAAACTGACAACCATATAATATGTATGGAGTCCTGGCGCATATTGCTCAATCGACACCAGATGCTTTGTCCGGCGATATTCTTCATAATACTTTTTGCATTTTTCATAATCATCCATACGATACGCATAGTAACTCATGCGTAAGGCAATCTCATTGATAACTGGATGTTCCTGAAGAATTGGCAGGATTTGTTCTGCCTCTTCCATGAGATGTTTCATCCTGTCTTTGTATATGGGTCTTCCGTATGCATCCACATTAAGGGCAATGCACGCCTCATCTATCAAGTTAAGATTACACATGAGTTCTTCAAGTTCCAATCCATTTTCTTTATACAGATTACTTGCGTTCTCAAGCTCTTCTAACACATTCTCCCACCGGTAGGTCTGCGGGTGGTTTTTCTGCAATCTGGCTTCTTCTTCGAAACAGAAACACCGCTCATATACAGCCTCAGATGGAAGCGACTTACGAAATTTTTCCAAATCATCCAATGACTGGTGCTTCATATATTCCGCTGCATCTTCCCGCAAATCTGCATATTTTTTAACGATACCTCCGTGCAGATCTTCGAAAAATGACTGAATGTTCTTATAGCAATGGTATCTTGCTGGCATAGGCAACTGCCTTATGAGTTCTTTGTCTTTATTCAGTGCCTGCAAAACATGAACAGGATCCAGTCTCGAAGACCATACGACATGTGCCACTGAAGTTTCAAACATGCAACGATTCCTGTCCGGCATTTTTCTTTGCCCAATACACGTCAGCATATCCTGTACATTTTTCTCCAGTCTGGAACGTTCCTCACCTGTCTGGCGTAACATTTCCAGCTCTACATAACAATAAGCAATATAATCCTGTGGGTTTTTCATGTCAAGATGTTCTTTTAATATTTCCAGTTCCGATTTCCATTCTTCATATGATATATGCTGATGCAACCGCGTCTTATTAAATACATAATTATAGTACAAAATCGTCCACAATTCTGACGTTTGTAAATCGTTCTCCTCGCAAAAGAGTATCGCTTTCTCAAAAGCATCCTCTGCATCCTTATAGGCTTTAGTCAGTACATAGGCCACTCCACGGTTAATCAGAATCTGGCTTCGTATCGTGATATCCGTTTCTTCATTGCATAATACCTCTGCCTTCCGTATTTGTTCATTTGCCTGTTCTATATGTCCGGTTCTCTGATATTGGATAAAGTAAAGCAGGTGGTTGAACGCTGTATCTTTTTTCCCTGCTTCTGCCCGTCTTCTCATTTCCAATTCATTTGCATGAAAACTTCCCATCTGCGTCCGCAAAAACATTTTATACCGCTCATAGGTTTCCTTTTGTTTTTTCGTCATCTTTGATGGCAGCAATTTTTCCAGACGCTTCCATGCCTCTATTAAGTTATAGTCATAATTCTCCGGTTGCGCATACAAGCAGCTTACTTTCAATTCCCTGCGCATGATCCAATAGATATGTATGCAACGATACGCCAGTATAATCATAATTCCAAGAATCAGACACAAGATTCCATACAGACTCTTCAAAAATTCTTTAGCTTCCGGCTTCGTTTCTCTACATAATACCTGCATTCCAAATCCAAGCACAAAAAAGAAATATACTCCTGCTATCTCACTTATAACTGTTCCAAGCATATATCTTGGCATCTGTAACCAATTCTTGTTTGTGAAGCAGATAATTCCAATTGCTAACATCATTAAAATTGTCGGAATATACAAATTTGTTCCACCAAAAGTCTGATCCACCAATGCAAGCAATAAATCAATCATTTACCTTCTCCTCTCTGTACTTCTTTTAAAACGATACACTTTATTATACCATTTACGAATAGAGCATGCAGTAAAATTAAAGAGAGCAGCCGCTCCGACTGCTCCCCATTCTACTTCTAATTATTTGCTTTTTTCCACCTGATACGAAGGCACTAACCGTTTCACCACCAGCTTCATCTGTGGATCATCTTCATATGCCGTCTTCTTCAGATCTTTCAAATGCTCAAAAAACTCTTCCCGGTCAAATTCAATCGGTTTTCCGATAAAAATCAGATCATTCTCCGTTTTCTGAAGTCCTTCCTCTTCTTTCAGACACTCTTCAAACATCTTTTCCCCCGGTCGAAGCCCTGTGTACACAATCGGAATATCCACATCCGGTTCAAATCCGGATAACTTGATCAGATTTCTTGCCATATCATCGATCTTTACCGGCTCTCCCATATCCAGCACAAAGATTTCTCCGCCCTTTGCGTAAGCACCTGCCTGTAAGACAAGCGATACTGCTTCCGGAATCGTCATAAAATAACGAATAATATTCTTATCGGTAACGGTAACCGGTCCGCCCTCTGCAACCTGCTTTTTGAAAAGAGGAATCACACTTCCGTTACTTCCCAGTACATTTCCGAAGCGAACCGCTACATAATTGGTTTTCGGGAAACGATGCTGCATTCCCTGAATAATCATCTCACAGATACGTTTGGACGCTCCCATGATATTGGTCGGATTTACGGCTTTATCCGTAGAAATCAATACCATGCGCTCCGTTCCGTTTCTTCCTGCTGCCATAGCTACATTATAAGTACCGAATACATTGTTTTTGATTGCCTCATTCGGACTGTCCTCCATGAGTGGCACATGCTTATGTGCCGCTGCATGAAAAACAATCGCCGGTTTATAATCCGAAAATACGGTATCCACACGATGGGTATTTCTCACAGATCCAATCAGCACAACCAGATTCAGATTCGGAAATTTCTTTCTTAACTCCTGTTGAAGGTCATACGTGGTATTTTCATAAATATCAAATATCACCAGCTGCGAAGGATGATGCGCCGCGATCTGGCGGCAGAGTTCACTTCCGATGGAACCACCGCCACCGGTTACAAGTACAGCCTTTCCCGCAATGTATCCCATAACCTCATCCAGATTTGTTTTCACTGGTTCCCGTCCCAGTAAATCTTCGATTTCCACCTCACGGAAATTTGAGACGCTTACTTCGTCATTCACAATCTGCGCCATACTAGGCAAAATTTTAATTTTACATCCCGTGTTTTTACACAATTCCAGAATCTTTTTCTTTCGATCTCCCGGCAGATTCGGGATAGCAATAAAAATTTCCTGCACTTCGTATTTTTCTGCTGCCCAGGGAATTTTGCTGTCATCTCCTACAATCGGAGCTCCCAGAATGGTGCTTCCAATCTTATTCTTGTCTGCATCAATCACGCATACCACACGATTGCGGATCAGCGGACTGTTCTCCATATTTTTTATCAGGAAATTCGCACTGTCTCCTGCTCCAATCACCATGGTAGCGATGGCATGTCTGGATGCATCTCCCAGATAACTGTGTCGTATGATACGCAGTCCCCGGTATACAAAACGGCTTCCGGACACCAGTGCCAGCAAAAAGAAAAAATACAAAATATAATAAGAACGCGGCATGTTCCATTGGAACATATGCATCCCCAGACTCTGTATTGCAGCACTGAGCAGACACGCAATCACTACATTTAACAGTTCCTGCACACTCGCGTATTCCCACAGACTATTATACAGATGCATAATAAAAAATATCACAATTGTCGTAATCATATTTACCCAGAAATATTGCAATGCTGTCTCCAGATAAGGAATTCCCTGCTCACTCTTTAAGCTGAAATCAAAACGAGTCCAGATAGAAAAAATTTCCGCCAGAAAGATTGCCAATATATCGTAAATTACCAACAATACGATTCGTATATATTTTGCCGTTTCTCCCCCAAACCGGTTTTTCATTTGTTGCATGTCAAAATTACTCCCTATAATGTGCTCATTTTCATGACTTGTTTGATTTTCTCTGTTTTCTTGACTGTTTCTTTCCGGACTGCTTCTTTGCAGAAGTTTCTGTTGTCACTGCTTTTTCCGTTTTAAGGTCGTTCTGTTCCACAACAACATCATTTTTCTCAGAAACCGGTTCCTTTGCGAAAAGATTTTCTTTCTTAACCAGCATTCGGTTCACTGCAAGTCCCAGGCCAAGCATGCCCCAGAATACCGGAGCGGTACATACATTAGAATCATTTGCGATACCTGCAATCATGTACACCAGCACTGCCGCAAATAATCCAAATCCAACCCAGCTGATACTCTCGTGCAGATCCACTCTGCGGTAAATGCGTATCGACTGTACCAGATACCAGAACAGAAATACCAGAAGTGCCAGGGTACCGATCAGTCCGGTTTCCACCCATTGCTGCAGATACCAACTATGTGCTTTCACATCATAGCTGTTTGCACCATACATATAGTTTTGACTGATATAATCTGCCTGAGGTACTTCAAACATATAAGAATTAGCACCAGATCCCATCAATACATGTTTTCCCAAAATTGGGATTGTCTTATTCCAGATATGTCCTCTTCCACTCATTGCATCATCTAAGAATACGGTTGCACATTTTGGTTTTTCAAATTTTACCAGCTTTCCCGCTGGATTCAGATACTCATATCCATTCTCATCGGTATTTATGAAGTTCCACTGCACACCATCAATCGTTACACAAATTCCGGGCAGGTTATCTCCAAAAGATACCGGTTGCAGCTGTACCCCAGAAAAACGGCTGTCATCCATCGTTGCCACCTGGTTATCTGCATCCACTATCGTCTGGCTTAACTCATTTCCATCCGAATCTTTGCAACTGATCTGTGTTGTTCCATCCTCTCCCACGGTATAAGAAACACTCAGTTTATTCCCGTGAATGTCAAGCACAACATCATCCGTATTGGTTTCTACTCCATTCAGAGCCCATCTGTCACTCATCCGGTATGTACCAACAATTGTATTTTTTATATTTTCACCTGCTGAGGTGGTATTTCCAAGTACGATTGCTGCTATAATCCCAATTACCACTACAACAGCACCCACAACAAACAGTTTTTTCTTCCGGCTCAAAAGCACAAGTATAAGTACCACTGCTGCCAATGCAAGAGCCATCCATCCACTCGCACTGCCGCTTCCTTTCAAGCAGATGGCACAGCATACTACCGCTACTGCCAGCACTATCCGATGCCATATCTTTTTTGACGCAATAAACAGGCATACCGCCAGCACAATGAGCATACCAAAATAAAACGATAAAAAGTTCGGATTGTATAATGTCGTATAAGACGTTTTTGATGGAAAATTAAACGTCAGCTCTTTTAAATTCTTCCACCATCCAGGATTTGTGATCAAATGTTTTCCAAAATTTGACTGAAAGAAGTCCAGTCCAAAATACTGAAATACGCCGATCACTGTAACAATAGCCATGCCAATGCCCGAAATTTTCAAAATGAATTCCACATGTTTTTCTTCATTCACAAAATTATACACATAATAACACAGCAGCATATACGCAAAAACTACCCACACAGACTCAAAAAGTTCATAAGTTCCGCCGGATACCCAATGCTTATGCTTTGAAAAAAGTGCTGACATCAGAACAAAAAGTCCATATACCAGCAGAAAATAAAAAGAATTTTCAAACTGCAGGGTCTCTTTCTTCACATAATGCCGATACAACAGAATTGCAACCATCACCACTCCAATGATTACAATCGCAATCATCTTCCATGCAAAAAAGAAATCTGTCTGTGTATCTGAATTGGCCGGAAACCATTCAAACTGCGACAGATTTGAATTATAGGAATACATATGTACAAGCAATGGCACAAACCCCATCATCAAAATGACGGGAATCATCAGCTTATTCGTCTTTTTTAAATTACGATATCCATTCTCACTCAAAGTTTTCTCTCCTTAGTAAACAATTTTTCTAGAATATAATACCTCTAAACCTTCGTTTTTTCAACACGTAAAATATATATAATAAGTAAAAACTCTTTTTTGTTACTTGTGTGATACTTAAAAATTTTACAAATAAATGTGTATGATTGACACGATAATATAAATTTTTACACACGAAAGGAAGAAAAATGAGATTACCAAACGGATACGGCGGAGTCGTAAAACTCTCCGGCAACAGAAGAAGACCCTATGCAGCACGCATCACTACGGGCTGGCACATCAATGACATCACGGGAAAGCGCATCCAGCACTATCAGATTCTGGGCTACGCTCCTACCCGGTCGGAAGCTCTGCAGATTCTGGCACGTTACAATAATTATCCCATCGATGGGGAAACGCTGAAATTAACCTTCCGGGAAATTTATCTCCGATGGTCCGAAGAAAAGTTTCCTACCATCTCCCACTCCAACATCAAAGGCTATCGGGCGGCATTTGCCACTTGTGAAAACATTGCTGATATGCAATTTCACAATTTGAGACTCAATGATTTACAGCAGGTGATTGATCACTGTGGCAAAAACTATCCTACCCTGAAAAAAATCCGTGTTCTTTTTAACCAGCTCTATTCTTATGCCATGAAGCACGAAATTGTCCCAAAAGATTATTCTGCCTATGTAAATATTTCGAAATACAAAGACCGGAATCCTAATAAAAACATACGAAGCTGTTTTTCCACTTCTGAGATTGCTCTCCTGTGGAAACACAAAAACGATCCCTATTGCCAGACAGTCCTCATGCTGATATACAATGGTGTCCGTGTCTCAGAGCTTTTGGATCTGAAAAAAGAAAATGTTCATCTGTCCGAACAATATTTTGATGTCATTGACAGCAAAACCGAAAACGGCATTCGAAAAGTTCCGATTGCTGACAAAGTACTCCCCTTTTACCAGCGCTGGCTTCATGACTGTTCTGATTGTGAATATCTCATCCATACTCTGGACAGCCAGCATTTTACCTATTATATGTATTACCACAATGTTTTCCAGCCTCTGATGTTTCGTCTGCACATCGATCATACACCTCACTGCTGCCGACACACCACGATTTCCCTGCTCGCCGAAGCACATGTCGATCAGACGACCATCAAAAAAATTGTCGGTCATTCCGGCGCTATGTCCCTGACAGAACGGATTTACACACATCTGGATGTACCTGCGCTGGTCGAAGCCATAAATCAGATTTAATCGCTTCTTGTATGTTGCTTGCATGTTACTTGTAGAAGTGATTTTGCCCCAAACTCTGTTTATAAATCCGGTATTTCCAATACTTCCGCAGAAAATACCATGCATATTTCCGGTTAAGGTAACTTACAAGACTTCTACAAAGAAGAGTGCTAAGACAAAGACAAAGAAACTTACTTACACAATGAAAGTTGCTAAGGCAAGTGTTGCTTTATCTGGAGATTCAGCAGTAGCAGTTGGAAGCACAACTAAGTTAACAACAACTAAGAAGGCTTCATCAAGAGCTAAGATCACTTACACATCCAGTGATGAGACAATCGCAACAGTTTCTGAAGACGGAACTGTAAAGGGTGTTAAGGCTGGTAAGGCTACAATCACAGCTAAGCTTACAATTGGTAAGGATTCTGCCACAGCTACTAAGGATGTAGAAGTAAAGAACTATGTTCTTAAGAGTGTAGCACAGAACAAGACAAATGAGCTTGTTGCAACTATCGATGGTGCTACAAAGAATATTAAGGCTTCTGAGGTAACTATCAAAACTCCTGACAATGTAGTCCTTCCGGTTAAGTCTGTTTCTGTAGACAGCAAAGATGCTACAAAGGTTACTCTTACAACATTCTCAGAGATGAAAGATGGTAAAGAGTATACAGTCACATTAGATGGAACAACTGTAAACTTTGTTGCTACAGACAACAAGGTTGCGTCCATCAATATTGATAAGCCTACCATTCCAGTAAAAACTGAGACAGAGATTAAGTTAGTTGCAAAGGATGCCAACGGAGTTATCTTAAAAGAGCTTCCTTACGGAACATCTGATGTAAACTATGATTTCTCACTTACAACAGCAAACGGATATGTACACGAATCTAAACTTTACTTAAATAAAGTTGGTGACACTGCAACAGCCGAGATTACCTATAAGACAAATAAGTATACAGCAGATGGTAAGGCAGATGGAAACATCGGACCAAACAAGCTTACAATCACAGCTACTGATCAGGCTGCTGTAAGTTCTTTCAAGGTAAGAATTGGTAATTCTGGTAAAAAATATAGTACTTTGAAAGATAATGACAAAGTTTCTGTAGATGAAACAAGTGCTACATATGCATACTTTGAAGTTAAAGATACTGACGGAAAAGAAATCTCTAACTACGGTGATTATAAAGTAGAGTCAAGTGACAGAACTACATTAATGCTTGCTGCTGATACTATGACAGGCTCTAATCATTATGTGAGAGTTATCCCAGCAAAGGAAGGAACAGCCTATATTTTCCTTAAGAAAGATGACAAAATTGTTGCTTCTGTACCTGTTACTGTAGTTGCATCAAGAAAAGTTGCTACAATGACAACAGATAAAAACAGTTTTACATTATCCAAAACAAGTGTAGCTAATGAGATTGTTTCTTTAACAACAAAAGATCAGTATGGTAATGATTTTAAATATACTGGATCTGACGGAAACATTTATGTTACATGCCAGGGTGCCCCAGAAGGTATTACAGATACAGATAAAACAGCTATTGCAAGGAGCATTGCATCAACATTTGCTTGGGATGGTAATAAGTCTACTTATACATTTGCTGGAAGTACTTTTGCTTCATATGCAAAGGGAACATATACTTTTAAATTCACATTCCAGAAAGATGGTAAAGATGTATGTGCTCAGGTTGCAACTGTGAATATTGTAGAAAAAGGTGAAGCTGGTTCTTCTATTTCATATAGCTTAAATATTTTAAAGGGTGGCGCTGTTGCTCCTAAAGAAGGCGTAGATGCTGTTGTTAATGCTGATAGAACTGAAGATCGTCAGTTGACAATTAACGTTTCAGAGTTATTAAATAATGTAGAAGCTAAACAGTTAAGGGTTGGTGATACTTTAGATGAAAAGCCTGAAACAGGTAAGGATAACAGTACTATTAAGAATATTTACTATAAAGTGACAAACCAGAAGGGTGATGTTGTATATAGTACAGATATCAGAAATGGTGCTACTGTTGTAACTGGAGCTGCCTTTAATAGTGCAAGTGGAACTCCTGCAAATGACTTTACTGTTGATGTTGTAAAGAATGATGGAACATCTACTCCAGTTTACACCAAGCTTGCAGCAGGTACTTATACAGTTAAGGCTATTATAGTAATTGATCCAAAACATGCAACAGGTACAACAAATACAGCTGATAAGTATACAACCACAGAAATTACAAAATCATTTGTTATTACTGATACATCTAATGATACTATCACAGGCATGAAACTGAAAGATCCTAAGGTAACCACAACCAGTGCAATCACAACAGAACTTGAGCAGGTTCTTCAGTTCTCTTACGATGGCAAAAATTATGGTCCTGATGGAGATGTAACTTCTGGATATATCGTTGGTGTAGAAGGATATTCTAATCAGACCGTTGGAGTTGATGCTCATAGTAAGTTCAATACTGCAAATAGACCTTTTGCATTAGCAAGTGGAAAAACTGCAGATATTACGAAAGTGATTGTAAAAGTTGCATTCCATAATGCTGATGGAACTCCTGTTGGTTATGTATTACAGGAAGTAAATGTTCATCTTACAGTTACAGCTAAATAATTTAACAAGCAAATAAAACTTCAAATGTGTAAACTTTTGGAGTAAAATGTGAACAAGGTGATCCGGAAAACATGTATTTTTCGGATCACTTTTGTTTAATGTAAGTCTCGTTGCACATATTTTAACAGGTAAATTAAAAGTATAAGCCTTTAAATCTGAAAACCTATATTTACGGGATTAGAAATTATTGATAATAACGGGAGGTAATTAAAATGGAACAGTACGATATTAGAACAATTACGCTCGAACAGTTTAGGCATTTGATTGCCCACGGTGATGATAAACATGATAATCAAATACGTGTTACAAAGAGTGGAATGGTATATTTATCAGACATAGTTGGTGCTGATCAACTTGATAATATTGCGTTTAGATTTGAAACATTTGATGCAAACAATGATTATATTGGAAAAGCTGCATCTGAGGATGATCGTCATGTAAAACCACTTTTTAACGCATTAAAAGAAAATTGGGAAAAAGGATGTACTCGCAGTTATATAGATGATCTATAGCATCGTGTCAGCATTCGGTTTTATTGCCAAATGCTGACATTTTGGTATTTATTTTACTACTTGGAATTCTGATTCCTTTAAATGTGTGGAAATTCAAACTCAATAGTGAGTGAATTAAATTTACCAAAAGACTCTTGAATTACTGATATAAATTCATTTGCATCATGTTCTGTAGGTTCGGATTTTATTTTACGCAATGGCAAATTTACGGATTTTAAATATATATATCTGTTATTTCAGATCCTTTTTTGGGATGTTTTGTAACCAAATTATCTCCACCGCGAATTTCACAAATTATGTTATGAGTTTTCGAATTAATTATTTTCATAGGTAAATTAACTCCTTTTTTATACTTGAAAAAGAGGTTGCCCGAAAGCAACCTCTTTCTAACAAATTTAATTATTTGTTTGTTACTGTTCTTCCTACAGATACAGTATAATCGTAAGATACACCACTGGATGTTTTAGCAGTAAAAGTAATCTTAGAAATATTAACTTCTGCGCCAGGAGCAAGACCTTTTACACCTGTGATATCTCCAGAAGCTGAAATTGTATTTCCTTCAACTTTTGTGATTGTTAATGTCTGATTTCCTGATTTTCCGTCGTTTACATAAGTTGTATCTCCAAGAACAACCTTTAATGTATTCTCAGCAAGATCTATTACAGTAGTCTTTGTAGCAGTAGATACACCATCATTTACAACCTGTGCGTCAGCACCTGCCTGAGTATCTTTTACAACAACCTGAGTCTTCTGAGAATAATCTACATTATTAGTATCCTTCCACTCTGCAGTTACTTCATAAGTTCCTGCTGCAAGTTTTGTTGCGACATTTCCACTTACGGACATAGCTGTAATCGTTAATTTTTTACCATTAGTTTTCTCATTGCTAACAGTAGTACCATCAACAGAAAGGCCAGCACCTGTAACAACTTTGCCATCTTTCTTTACAGTATAATTAACAGTTTGATTATCATATTTTACTCCGTCTAAGCATTTAAAAATCTGTACGGTTGCATCAGAAGAATCACCAGACTTGGCATCATCCTTAACAACAGCATCAATTTCACTAGCAGAAGCTTCTAATGCATAGCTGATATTTTTCTTTTTATCATCAAGATTCTTTACAGTAACAGAAACAGTCTGCTTTAATGTCTTAGTATCAGAAACTTTCAGATTAATTGTCCATGTATAAGTACCTGGCTCAACCTGACCATTGAATGTAATCTTATCATCAGCAGTTTTCTGAACATACTTATTAGTATTATTAGTATTTACATCTGAAACTTTAATAGCAGAACCACTCTTAGCATCAACATATACACATTCTGCTGAGAGAGCATTAGTACCGATTGTGATATCATCACCATACTGGTCTTTTGCCTTAGCAGTTACAACTTTATTATCAGCAATTTTTGTTGTATTAGATAAGGTAAATGCAGCATTGTCGATAGTTAAAGAAGCTGCTTCTCTCTTAGCAACCACATTGATTGGAAGGGATGTGCAATACTTGCCATCTTTTTTAATAATGATATATGCTGTTCCAGTTGTTACGGCTTTAACCTGAACCTTATGGTCTGGATTGTCGATTGAAGAAGATCCAAGGAGAAGGATATTCTTATCAGAACTTTCTACTGTGTATTTGCTATAATCAGAAACTTCTTTGTCATTTGCATCTTTAATTTTGATAAATGCATATTTGTTATCTTCAACAGCAAGTTTATTATCATCTTTCAACTTATCAAACTTGTCAGTAGATTTTCCAAGACGTACAGCATAATTGTTAACAGTTGCCTGATCAACAGCAGTAATTGTAAATGGCTGCTCCAGTTTTACCTTAGGTGTTCCATCTGCATTATACTCAGAAGATGTATAAGTAATCTTTCCTTCTGCAACAGAACCAATCTTATTCAGGTAAAGTTTCTCACCCTGTAAAGTTCCATCATATTTTGTGAATGTGAAAGAAAATCCAGCATCTGGATTGTTCCATTTCATTCTATTCACAATAATTCCCTTTGTATCTTTTGCTAAAAGGTCAATTTCTGTTGCTTCAGCATACGGGATCTGAACTGGATCAACGGAAATAGAATCAACCTTTCCATCAGAAGCTACAAATGTCTTTGTGATACCGTCTAATGCAACTCCGTACTCTTTTGCATCTGTCAGTTTAGCTGCAAGAGTAAGAGTAACCTTTGTAGCATCCTTTGCATCAACACTAATGTCTGTAACAGCTACAGTTGCCTTTGTTTCAGTACCAGTTACAACAAAATCTGCTTTCTTAAGGTTCTTGGTATTACCTTTTACAATAGCAACAACTTTATTTGCTTCTGTAGGAGTAACAGAATCTAAAATAACATTCTTTACTTCTACATCCTTAGTAGTTTCAGCTGAATCCTTACCAACGGTAATCTTAGCTGTGATTGTTGCCTTACCAGCCTTAACACCAGTTACTGTACCGTCAGCTGCTACTGTTGCAATAGAATCATCGCTTGATGTGTAAGTAATCTTAGCTCTTGAAGAATTTTTCTTAGTATTTGTTAACTTAGTTGTGCTTCCAACTGCTACTACTGAATCTCCAGATAAAGCAACGCCTACCTTAGCAACTTTCAGTGTGTAAGTAAGTTTCTTTGTCTTTGCCTTAGCATTCTTCTTTGTAGAAGTCTTGTAAGTTACCTTAACCGGAAATACGCATGGTATTTTCCACGGAAGTGTTGGAAATACTGGGTTTGTGAAAATAAATGGAGGTAATATTAGCGCTACAAGTAACACACAATTAACACATAAGAGACAGATAAGTGACAAATTGTTTCAGTTGTAATCCTTGTGCCATATGCTATAATATAGGTAGATAAACAAAGGATTTTAACGAAAAAAATCCCGACAGTCAATGACAAAAACAAATGATGACATTCATGTAAATAAAAAATATAAGGACACCGTATTTCGGAAACTGTTTGGCGAAAACAAAGGAAATGCCCTGAGTCTGTATAATGCGGTAAATCATACCTCATATACCGATCCGGATGATCTGGAGTACACAACTCTGAAAGATGTCATTTACATGAAATACAAAAATGATGTTTCATTTCTGGTTGACAAAACATTGAGCCTTTACGAACATCAGAGTTCCTATAACCCGAATATGCCGCTCCGGGGATTTTTGTATTATGCGGATCTGTACCGGAAACTGATTCACCGATCCGAGCGGCTGTACAGCAAGCATCTGTTGAAAATTCCGCGTCCCCATTACATTGTATTTTACAATGGAAGCGAAAAAGATATGGAAGAAGAAAGAAGGACTCTGCGGTTGTCGGATGCCTTTGAAACAGATACCGGAGCTGGTGAATATGAATGGACAGCCACAATGATTAACATAAACAGCGGGAAAAATCAGTCCATCATGGACAGCTGCCATGTTTTATATGAATACGCAGTCTTTGTTGCAAAGATCAAAAGATACCGGGATTCCATGGAATTAAAAGAAGCCATTGATCTTGCCGTCAGGGAATGCATAGAGGAAAATATTCTCAGAGATTTTTTGGAACAGCATCGCAGGGAGGTGTGTGATATGTGTCTTACTGAATTTGATGAAAAGAAATATGAAGATGTTCTCCGCGAGGAAGGCCGGGAGGAAGGACTTGCAGAAGGTCGTAAAAAAGAAGTATTTATGTCCGTACAGGAAGGTGATTATGGAGTTGTGCGGGGAGCCCAGAAACTGAATCTTTCTGTAGAAGAATTTGAAAAAGAAATGTCTGCGGCCGGATATCAAATCCCTGTAGAGGCGTAAAATTGAATGTATAAGGTAAATTTTTGTCCAACGGCACATTGTGGTAGGTACTAACCGCATTTTATTTTTGATGTATCCGCCTACCCAGTTGTGCCGAATCGGAATTAACCGCGGATTCTCAGCAGCGCGACCGCACGATGTTGTAGTCTTATTTTAGGAGAAAAATTACCTGCTTTTGAAATAAGACCATGTAAGTTTAGAATTTGTGGGGCTGACCCCATAAACCCGGAAACTCTAATTCTGGGGCAATTACATTAAAATAATTACATTTTATAAAAAGAGGCTGTCGAAGCAACCTCTTTTTTTATGAGGTGGACATAACATGAGATTTAGTACTTTTATGCTTAGTTACAAAAAGAAACATAAACAGTTAAAATCAACCATTACTTTTCGAAAGTTACCGTTTTATCAAAAAATAATTGTAATAATAGGTTTTTGATGATTATAATAGGTTGTTGTTTTAAAATAGCAAAATGTGAGTTGGCATTTGGAATTACATTACTTATTGGTAGCATATTCACAATAATTTTTCTGCACAAAAGTTTGTCAGATACCAGAGATCTGTCTGTATTAATACAAAATAGTAAGGAATATTCAACAGACAGAATGAATATTTTACTTGATTTATTTAAAGAAAATAATTTGCCAATTACCACGCAAAAAATTGACTTATTGATTGATGAAGCTAATCAAGCCAAACAGGATGCTAATCTGTTTTTACCACTCAAAAAACCTGTTAAAGCTCTCAGTGTATTAATTGTACCAATCACAATATACATTATTCAACAACTATTTACTTCATCTAATGTAGGAGCTAGTAATGCTATATTATTATTGGTGTATTGTATATTTATATTTGTTGCAGTTTATACCTTGATTCCATTCATTGAAGGGATAATGTACGGAATATATGATGATTTAATTTATGATTTGCGACAACTAAAAATATTTTATGTAAAAGAGAAATAGTGCAAACTAAAATTTAGTATCAGCAGAATATCAAATCCCAGTAGAGGTATAACGGAAAATTTTGAAACAGTTAGTTGGCATATGAAATGAAGAGAGAATCTGTAGATGAGCATCGTTTAAACAGCGGATAGTCCATTTTATTCATCTTCCAAAATATCCAGCAGATATTTTGCATTATTTACCCAGTGATTTTTTAAGGTTGATGTTATAACGAAGATAAAGAGACAGAAAATATTAAAAACCAAAATATACTTAAGAGTTGACGTATAATCAGAAAATTTAATTCCATTTTCCGCGTCCTCATTACATTGTATTTTACAACGGAAGCGAAAAAGATATGGAAGAAGAAAGAAGGACTCTGCGGTTATCGGATGCCTTTGAAACAGATACCGGAGCTGGTGAATATGAATGGACAGCCACAATGATTAACATAAACAGCGGGAAAAATCAGTCCATCATGGACAGCTGCCATGTTTTATATGAATACGCAGTCTTTGTTGCAAAGATCAAAAGATACCGGGATTCCATGGAATTAAAAGAAGCCATTGATCTTGCCGTCAGGGAATGCATAGAGGAAAATATTCTCAGAGATTTTTTGGAACAGCATCGCAGGGAGGTGTGTGATATGTGTCTTACTGAATTTGATGAAAAGAAATATGAAGATGTCCTCCGCGAGGAAGGCCGGGAGGAAGGACTAGCAGAAGGGATTGAAAAAGGTCTAGCAAAAGGTCGTTCTGAAGAACGGAAAACCTTGCTTGAGATCGTCCAAAAGCTGAAAGAAGGAAAAACTCCGGAACAGTTAGTTGCAGATGGAATGGAAAAAGAATCTGTGGATTCTGCTATCACGTTAAGAAAGCTTCTATAATCTGTAATAACCCATATTCTATATAAAACAAAGAGTTATAAAGAAAAAGGTCTTGCGGAAGAACTAAAAAAGAATATTCCGAGGAACGGAAAACTTTACTTGCGATCACTCAAAAGTGTCAGTATTCGATTTATTGCTGAATGCTGGCACTTTTTGTATTACATATTCCGTTTTGTACTGTTGCCGAAATTTGATATTCTACGTTATAAGTGGTTCCTCATTTTTGTCACTTGCCAGTCTCTTATATGTTGATTACGTGTTACTTGTAGCAATAATTTTGCATCAACTGCTATTTACAAACCCAGTATTTCAAACCCTTCCACGGAAAATACCATCTATATTTCCGGTTAAGGTAACTTACAAGACTTCTACAAAGAAGAATGCTAAGGCAAAGACAAAGAAACTTACTTACACAATGAAAGTTGCTAAGGCAAGCGTTGCTTTATCTGGAAATTCAGCAGTAGCAGTTGGAAGCACAACTAAGTTAACAACAACTAAGAAGGCTTCATCAAGAGCTAAGATCACTTACACATCCAGTGATGAGACAATCGCAACAGTTTCTGAAGACGGAACTGTAAAGGGTGTTAAGGCTGGTAAGGCTACAATCAAAGCTACACTTAAGATTGGTAAAGATACAGCTACCGCTACTCAGGAAGTAGAAGTAAAGAACTATGTTCTTTCTACAGTAGCACAGAACAAGTTAACAGAGCTTACAGCTACTGTCGCTGGTGATACAAAGAACCTTAAGGCTTCTGATTTCACAGTAAAGAGTGAAGCAACAAACGTTGTTTACCCAGTATCTAAGGTAACAGTTGATTCTAAGGACGCTTCTAAGGTTACATTAACTCTGTTCAGTGAGTTAAAGGATGCAGCTACATATGATGTAACTCTTGATGGAATCACAAAGACATTCGTAGCTTCTGACGGAAAGGTTGCTTCTATCGCACTTGATAAAGCTACAATCCCATATGCTACTGAGACAGAAGTTAAGTTAGTATCTAAGGATGCTAATGGTGTTGTTGTAAAAGAACTTAAGTATGGCGAAGCTGATGCTAACTATGATTTTACAATCAATACAAACGGAAACGGTTATACAAACGGTTCTAAGTTATACTTAAACAAAGTTGGCGATACAGCTACAGCTGAGATCACATACAAGACAGGTAAGTATGACCAGAATGGTAAGCCAGAAGGAAACATTGGACCAAACAAGGTTACAATTACTGCTTCTGCTCAGTCTGAGATCAACAACTTTGCTGTAAGAATTGATGATTCTGCAAAGAAGTTTGACAAGGCTAAAGATACAAATAAGATTGCTGTAAATGAGACAAAGGTTGCAATGTTCAAGATTCAGAATGCTGATAATCAGGAAATTTCAGACTACAGCAAGTATACATTTGAATCATCTGACAAGTCTGTATTAATGCTTGCAAGTAATAAAGTTGGAACTAACAATTCTATCGGAATTACAGCATTAAAGAATGGTACAGCTTATATTCTTGTTAAAAAGGATGATAAAGTTGTAGGTTCTGTTGCAATTGATATTGTAGCTGAAAGAGCTGTTGCAACTCTCGAGTTAGATAAGTATGATGTAACACTTTCTAAAGATTTAACATCAGATTCCAAAACTGTAAATGTTACATTAAAAGATCAGTATGGTGATAAATGGTCAGGGGATTATAACCTCAACATTGAGTGCCTTTCTACTGATGCAAAAGATTCTAATAATAAAACTTTAGTTGCAAAAGATGTTAAGGGTGTTAACTATTACAATACAGTAGCTAAGACAGACAAGAAAGTAACATTTGTTAACAGTGCTGAAAAAGGAAATTATGTATATAAGATTTCTTACAAGAAGGATAATAAGGAAATCGCTGCAAAGACTGTAAGCGTAGCTGTAAAGCATACAGATTCTACTAAGATTTCTGCATATCGTCTTGATGTTGATAATAGCAATGTTGATATGAAAGTCGACAACGATAACAAGGATACAAAGACAATTAACGTCAAAATGCTTGGAGTTGCTGACGGTGTAGATAAGACAGTTGTTTCAGATGCTAAGTATACCGTAAAGAAGGCTGATGGAACCGTAATCTTCGCAGGAAAATGTGGCGCTGAAACTACAACAAATACTGCTATTACTGTTAAAGCTGATGGTGTTTTAGAGGTTACTCCAGTTAAGGTTGCTACTACCAGTGGTTCTGCAATTGCTACAAAACAGCTTGATGCAGGAACATATACTGTTATTGCTGAAAAAGACGTTACAGAGAATGGAAGCACTAAGACAGTTACAATTTCTACACAGTTTACACTTTCTGATTCTCAGGCTAAGGCTGAAGTTGTAGTAAAGAATGAAAAAGTAGATGCCAATTCTGTTGGTAGCATGTTAGCAGATGCCATTGTTGTAACATTTGATGGTAAGACTTACACATCTGTTTCAGATATCACTGATAAAGATGGTGTATTAGAAATTGGCGAAGTAAAAGTTAAGAAGAATTCAACTGGAAGTAAAGAGCTTACAGGCGCTAATATTTCTGTTGCTTCTGGAGACTACTTCAACGTTACTAAGTTAACAGTAAAAGTTCAGGTTGCTGATGGTGTATATACATTCGTTTCAGTATCTGTACCAGGTGCTATTACTGCTAAATAGTTTAGACTGAATTAAATTTATTCATCTAACCTTAGAACCCCAGACGATTTTCGTCTGGGGTTTTTCTATAAAATGCCAATTATAATTTTACTCGTTCACCAGAAATCTCAATATTCGTATTTCTTAAATCCGCCTTTCCACCAGAAATAGAATTTTTCTTAATGGTAATTGAATATTCTTTTACAGAGTGTTTTGGAACATTTACTTTAAAAGAATTATTGGAATAAGAAGCTATTCCTTTATTTTTTTGATTGATTACAGAAACATGAAATTTCGGAATAGCGGTGATTTTTTTATTCGTACCGTTGGCAATTCTAAATTTTATAACCATATTTCCATTTGCTTGATAAGCTGCATGATATGCACGAATTGTATATTCATTGATTCCGGAATCCTCTATGGTAATTTTCTTACCTGAATACTCATTTGCTTTGATTGTGACTTTACATTTTAAGGATTTTCCGTCACTTAAGTGTGCAGTAACCGTTGTTGTTCCAATTTTTTTACCAGTAATTTTTCCTTTCCTATTTACAGAAGCAACTGAAGAATTGCTTGAAGTCCAGGAGGTAGCAACTCCATTGTTTACTTTAAGTGTTTTAACAAATCCTTTAGTGATGGATAATTTATTGCTGCTTAAACTGACATTATTCGAAAGTTGTACAATTTTGGCATCAAATTTAGTTTCCTGATCAAATACATACTCAACAGAGTAACTTCCTTTTTTTAATTGATTAACGACGTACTTGTATGTATACCATCCACGTCCATCTAATATCCATGAGTCGTCATAATTTGTTAATACCATGGGATTGCCAACTACTTTTCCAGAACTGTTTTTAATGGTGAAAGTGACACCAATAGGAGCTGGAACAAAAACATTAATTTCAAGATCAGCAGTTACATTCAATTTGATAGAATATTTATTACTTGCCAATATATCTGCATTTTTTGATTGCTCATAAACCAATGTCTTATTTGCAGCATAAGTTTCCATTGGTTGATAGAATGAGAAGGTCAATATTAAAATCAACAATGCTGTAAATATAATATGTGTTGTTTTTGACCCCTTTTTTATATACATAATCGTTTTCCCTCCTAAACAAACAAGGCCGGAACAAATGTTCCGACCTTGTATTTTTTCATTTAAAACGAATCGACCGAATCGACTTATTTTAAAGTAAATGCTGTGTTAATAGGGCACTCTACTACAATTGAAGCACCAGCATCATTTACAACAACAACCTTAACAGATGTGATATAAAGAGCCTTTCCATTCTCTTTAGCATCAGCACTTACGATACTGAAATTCTGTTTTATTCCGTCATAAGTATAACTAAACTTATCAGAATTATTTAACTCTGTAAGTAAACCAACAGCATCAGCTGCAGCATCTCTAGTAGCTCTCTGAGAACTTGCAGCCTTAGTATCAATTTTCGCGATAGCTTTTGTCTGAGTATTGTCTAATACAAATGTAGTATTAAATTTCTTATCAACACCACCAATTGTTGCAGTAGCGGATACAGAATATGTTCCTGCTTTAATATCTGTTGCAAGTTCGTATGCATTTACAGTAGAATTTAAACTGTAAAGAGACATACTACCATTCTGACCAACAACCTTTCCATCTGGATTCTTAATTGTAATAGCTGCATTAGAAACAACGCTTACCTTCGCACCCTTTTGGTACTCACTTACAGATGTTGAAATGGCTTTGTTAGCAAAATCAGCTGCAACAGCGTCAGATGCAATCGCAAGATCTGCTTTCTGATCTGATACAGAAAGTCTGTAAGATGCAGTAGAAGGAGTATCTGTTACATTTACAACATTTACTGTCAATACACGAGATACAGTTGCATTAGTATCACATTTTCCATCAGTAGTATGTGCAGTAAGTTTTACCTGATAAGATCCTTCTGCTAAGCCCGAAGCATTAACCGTAATCATACTTCCTGTTGTTGTATAAGTTACAGGGAAATTCGTAGTACCTTTCTTATGGTTTGTCTCAGCTGAAGGAGCACTTAATACTTCATTGTCAACTGTACTGATAGAAATCTGGCTCTCGTACTGATCATATGCTTTAATTGTTTCACTATCAGATGTAAGCAATTGTCTTGAACTACCAGTTGCATTGTTATTAACAGTCATTGCATCAAACTTAAGGTTTGTAAGCTTTCTGGTTTCCTGAACAATTACAGGTAAAGACTTAACAACTTTTCCATCTGAATTAAGAACATTGATATAAGCAGTTCCGGCCTTAACACCAGTTACAGCAACTCCAGTAGATCCTTTTGCATCACCAGCAGATGTAAGAGGTGTCTTGTCAAGAAGTAAAACACTCTTATCGCTGGACTCAACACTGTACTGTGATGTCACATCAGCATCACTGGAATTTTTGATATAGAAAAATGCATATGCAGTATCTTTTACAGCAAGTTTATTATCAGTCTTAACATCAATATTCCAGTTTACCTGTGTATTCTTTGCATTGATTGTGTAGTTGAAGTTTGAAAGTGTTGCATCATCTTCAACAGCTGTAATTGTAAACTTCTTTGTGATCTTGCCAGTCTCAGCACCAGTTGTCTGATCATACTTGTTTGTATGATATGTAACCTCTGCTGTAGCAGTATCGCCAACATTTAATAATACAAGTTTGTTTCCATCTGTGTAACCCTTATTCTCTGTAAAGTTAAAATCTACAGATCCATCATTGCTTGCATCAGAAAGAGTAAACTCTTTTACAACTACCTGATTCTTGTCAAGGAACTGAGCCTTTACTTCTGTTCCAGCTGTGCCCTTAACGATTGTTGTTGTGCTTACACCAACATCTGCAACAGTACCATCTGTAGCAGTAAATGTGACCTCTGTTCCATCATACTTTACAGAGTATTCTTTTGCATCATTCATCTCAGAGTAAGTATCAATTTTAACTGTCTTCTTGTCAGCAGCAACGCTGATTGCCTTTACAGGATATACAACATTGTTAGCTGTATTTGTAATAGTGATATCCTTCTTATCAAGTTTAGAAGTATCACCAGCGAATGTTGCTACAATCTGTGAAGCCTTCTTCTGAGCAGCGGACTTTAAAATAACATTCTTTACTTCTACATCCTTAGTAGTTTCAGCTGAATCCTTACCAACGGTAATCTTAGCTGTGATTGTTGCCTTACCAGCCTTAACACCAGTTACTGTACCGTCAGCTGCTACTGTTGCAATAGAATCATCGCTTGATGTGTAAGTAATCTTAGCTCTTGAAGAATTTTTCTTAGTATTTGTTAACTTAGTTGTGCTTCCAACTGCTACTACTGAATCTCCAGATAAAGCAACGCCTACCTTAGCAACTTTCAGTGTGTAAGTAAGTTTCTTTGTCTTTGCCTTAGCATTCTTCTTTGTAGAAGTCTTGTAAGTTACCTTAACCGTAACTTTAGCGGTACCTGGCTTAACACCTGTAACCTTGATCTTCTTTGCTGCTGTCTTCTTAACTTTTGCAACAGACTTCTTGTTGCTTGTTGCAGTTACTTTAACAGACTTCCAAGACTTTGGAGTTTTAACTGTAACTGTCTTGTAGCCCTCAGAATAAACTGTGGCTTTTTTTGCGCTAAGCTTTGCTGTAGAAGCTGCCTGTGCGTTTGTAGCAGGAACTGCTGTTACAACCATAGCTGCAGCGAGAGCAAAAGCTAACACTTTTTTGCTTGATTTCATGTTTTTTCCTCTCTTTCTTTTTGACCAACTTCCATCTCATCTACTCGTTTAACCCTGCATGTTTAAGTTCCTTCATCTTCTCTTCCAAACCGCTGCGGACGATTCTTCCAGTCCAATGTTCTCGCTAATTGCCTCCACTGACCTTCCTCGGTCTTACTGTTAAGTCCATCGTCAGTTTCATCTACAGACACACAAATCATAAATGACCAGAAACTTTCGTGCATCAGACGTCGGCGTAGAGTGTGATATCAACGTTGATTGTCCAGCATCAAGATCAGCAAGCTGAGGTTCCGATGACTTATATTTCTAATATGTATCTGCAATTGTAAGGTCTGTCTGGAATAACTTCCAGTTTCCATAGCCTCGATAGTAGTTCATCGCTAGTCGTACTATTTATAGTACACTTTTAACTACTCTACGTGCATATCATACACCAAGTATTGTATCTTTGCAACACCAAAATTACATTTTATTGAAAAAATTCTTTAATATTTTCTTAAGCATTTAAGAGTTTTTTCACTTTTTTCTATTATTAAAACTATTTCACGCGTAGTTCGAGTGAAACTACGCGTGAAGATAAACAATTCTATTTAAAGTAAGCAACTCCGGATTCGAAGATCTTCATATCCTGCTCTCCGTAGATGTTCATGGCAACGGCCTCACCGCGGCGCTCGCTGTGTGCCATCTTTCCGAGTACACGTCCATCCGGACTGGTGATACCCTCGATCGCCATGTACGAACCATTGACATTCCACTCTTCATCCATGGTTGGCTCGCCGGCTTCATTGACATACTGGGTGGCAACCTGTCCGTTTGCAAAAAGCTTGTCCAGCCATTCCTTCGGAGCTACGAAACGTCCCTCTCCATGGGATGCCGGGTTGCAGTATGTTGCACCAAGCTTTGCCTGCTGCAGCCATGGGGATTTGTTTGTCACAACCTTGGTATATACCATCTTGCTGATGTGGCGGTTGATGGTGTTGTAGGTCAGTGTCGGGGAATCCGCACTCTGTGCCTGGATCTGTCCGTAAGGAACAAGTCCCAGTTTGATCAGCGCCTGGAATCCGTTGCAGATACCAAGTGCCAGTCCGTCACGTTCTGACAGCAGTCTGCTTACTGCCTCGGTCATCTTTGCATTCCGGAATGCCGTTGCAAAGAACTTTGCAGATCCTTCCGGTTCATCTCCTGCGGAAAAGCCGCCCGGGAACATGATGATCTGTGACTGGTTGATTGCCTTGACAAATTCATCGACAGAATCACGGATGTCTGCTGCACTCAGATTCTTGAATACTTTTACAATTGTATTGGCACCTGCACGCTCAAACGCTTTCGCACTGTCGTACTCACAGTTTGTTCCAGGGAATACCGGAATGAATACGGTCGGCTTTGCGACTTTGTTCTTGCATACATAGATATTCTTGGTATCATATACGTCACTCTGCACTTTTTCCTTGCCCTCGGTTGCGCGGGTTGGGAAGACTCTTTCGAGTGTTCCGGTCCAGGCTGCAATTGCTTCCTCCATGGAAAGTGACATTTCTTTGTATACAAATTTCTGTGCATCGTTCACTTCACCGACAACAACTCCGGATGCTTCTTTTATAATAGGAAGAAACTCCTCTTTTACTTCTGCAACGATATTACCAAATCCCGGTGCAAATAATGTTTCTGCTGTGACATCCTCTGCAATGGTGACACCTAATTTGTTACCAAATGCCATCTTGCTGACTGCTGCTGCCAGACCTTTTCCGTCCAGTGCGTAGGCACTGCGGATTGCGCCCCTGCCAATCAGTTCATGGATCTTATCGTACAGCTTCATTACCTGCTCGTATACCGGCAGATCATATTCGTTCTTTTCGATGGTAAAGAGTACCAGCTTATCTCCTGCTTCTTTCAACTCTGGTGTGATGACATCTTTTTCTCTTGCCACATCAACCGCAAAAGAAACAAGTGTCGGAGGTACGTCAATCTCGTTAAAGGTTCCGGACATGGAATCTTTTCCACCGATGGACGGCAGGCCAAAACCGATCTGTGCATCAAATGCACCGAGCAGTGCTGCAAACGGCTGACTCCATCTCTTTGGATCTTCACTCATTCTGCGGAAATACTCCTGGAAGGTGAAGCGTACTTTCTTGTAGTCACCACCGGCGGTCACGATACGGGAAAGGGATTCCAGTACGGCATATACCGATCCGTGGTATGGACTCCAGGAGGATAAGTACGGATCAAATCCGTAGGACATCATGGTTACGGTATCGCATTTTCCTTTCAGAACCGGAAGTTTGGCAACCATGCTCTGTGTCTCGGTCAGCTGATAGCGGCCGCCGTATGGCATGTAGACACTTCCCGCACCGATGGAACCGTCAAACATCTCGACAAGTCCCTTCTGGGAACATACATTAAGATCCGCAAGCATGGCAAGCCATGCTGATTTGTTGTCGTTTTTCTGTAATGCATCTGCAACTTTCGGAAGTTCGATCTTTTTAAAGAAGTTGTCTTCCTCTTTTGGCATCTCGACTTCGACATCTGCTTCCTGATGCGCACCATTGGTATCGAGGAATGCACGGGAAATATTGACAATGTCTTTTCCTCTCCACTCTAAGATCAGTCTCGGCTCCTCGGTAACAACTGCCACCTCGGTTGCTTCAAGGTTTTCTTCTTTTGCATAAGCAAGGAACTGCTCGACATCCTGCGGAGCGACAACCACTGCCATACGCTCCTGAGACTCGGAGATTGCAATCTCCGTTCCATCCAGACCAGCATATTTCTTCGGTACTTTATCCAGATTCACGCGCAGTCCGTCTGCAAGCTCACCGATGGCTACCGATACACCGCCGGCACCGAAATCGTTACATTTTTTGATAATATGGCTGACTTCTTCTCTGCGGAACAGGCGCTGCAGTTTACGCTCAGTCGGTGCATTACCTTTCTGTACCTCGGCACCACATACCGATGTGGACTCTGTATTATGTGCCTTGGAAGATCCGGTTGCTCCACCGATACCGTCACGTCCGGTACGTCCGCCAAGAAGGATAATTCTGTCTCCCGGATCAGAGGTCAGTCTCTGTACGGCACGTCTCGGTGCGGCACCCATGACAGCACCGATCTCCATACGTTTTGCTACATAATCCGGATGGTAAACTTCTTTGACATATCCGGTTGCCAGTCCGATCTGGTTTCCATAAGAGCTGTAACCTCTGGCTGCCTCACGCACGATCTTCTTCTGTGGCAGCTTGCCCGCAATCGTATCTTTTACGGATACGGTCGGATCTGCGGCTCCGGTCACACGCATTGCCTGATACACATAAGTTCTTCCGGAAAGCGGATCACGGATGGCTCCGCCTAAACAGGTAGCAGCACCACCGAACGGCTCAATCTCGGTCGGATGGTTATGTGTCTCATTCTTAAAGTTTACAAGCCACTCCTCTGTCTTTCCATCTACTTCCACCGGTACCACGATGGAACATGCATTGATCTCGTCAGATTCTTCCTGATCTGCAAGTTTTCCTTCTTTTTTCAGACGTTTCATGGCAAGCAGTGCCAGATCCATCAGGCAGACAAACTTGTCATCGCGTCCCGCATACAGTTTCTTGTGGGTATCAAGATATTCTTCGTAAGTCTTTTTGATTGGTGCCTGGTAAAATCCTTCATCAAACTTCACATTTTTCAGTTCTGTCGAAAAGGTGGTATGACGGCAATGGTCACTCCAGTAAGTATCAAGCACGCGGATCTCTGTCACGGACGGATTCCGCTTCTCGGTATTTTTGAAGTAATTCTGGATATGTAAGAAATCCTTAAAGGTCATGGCAAGATTTAAGGAGCTGTACAGTTCCTTTAACTGTGCTTCTGCCATATCGATAAATCCTTCAAAAACTGCCACGTCTGCCGGCTCATCGAACTTCTGTACGAGGGTATCCGGCTTGTCCATACCGGTCTCACGGGAATCTACCGGATTGATACAATACTTTTTGATCGCCTCTAACTCATCCTCTGTGATGTCACCCTTGATCACATAGGTCGTCGCGCTGCGGATGATCGGCTCCTCATCCTCATTTAAAAGCTTCACGCACTGCTCTGCGGAATCCGCTCTCTGGTCGAACTGTCCCGGCAGGAATTCTACGGAAAATACGTTTCCGCCTTCTGCGTCAAAGTTCTCCTCATAAATATCATCCACTGGCGGCTCGGAAAATACCGTCTGCAATGCCTTCTGGTAAGTGGCATCCGATACATTTTCCACATCATAACGGATCAGAACACGCACCTGATCTGCAGCGATTCCGAGATAATGCTTTACCTCATGTTTTAATTCTTTTGCCTTTACGGCAAAATCCGGTTTCTTTTCTACGTACACACGACGTACATTGCCCATTGGATTTACCTCCTTCTTTTGCGAAACGGAATGCCCCCTGTATTCGGGGGCATTCTATTGATCTTTATGTTATTGTATCATGGGTTGACAATTAAGTAAAATTAATATCGCTTACGATATCTATTACCTGTTCTTATGAAATTACTGTACGGTAATTGCACTGTCCGTTACAACGCCCGGAGTGTCCGGTTCCGGCTGATCCGGCTGATCGGTACCCGGGTTTGGATTTACAAAATTAATCTTTACTTTCAGCTTTCTGGATTTATTTCCTGCCGTATCTTTGGCATATACGGTCACGCTATAAGTTCCATAGGTTCCTCTTTCCATAGCGGTAACTGCCTTATGTGCTTCTCTGGCATCCACGAAAACATATTTTGACGCAAGTTTTTTGCCCAGATCTTTTGCCACTACATCTGCCTTAATTGCAGAAACCAGTTTTTCTTTGGAAACGGCTTTATTGTAGGTCAGTGTCTTTCGCTTCAGGCTGATGGATGGTGCTTTCGTATCTTTTACGGTAATTATGATGCTCTTTTTGGTCTTGCTTCCTTTGGCATCTTTTGCGGTGTATGTAATCTTATATTTTCCGGTCTTTGCCGCATTGACTTTTCCGGAAACGGTAAATTTAAGGGTCTTTCCTCTGTAATCAGAAGCTTTCACTCCCTTTTTGAGGTCTACTTTACGATTGGTTCTCTCGATGGTTTTATTCGCGATTCCCTTAATCGTCGGACGGAGTTTCAGCCATGGATTTCTCGGATCCGGATCGGTCGGATCCCATCCGCGGTACGGACTGTTTACATCAATACGGATCGGGGTAGGTTTGCCCAGCGGTCCCGGATCTTTGCTGTCATAGATGGTTACTTTGGTTCCTACCGGGCAGTTGTCATAGATCCACTTGGCATCTTCCACATTCAGACGGACACATCCGTGGGATGCCGTCTGTCCCAGACGGTTATAAGAATTGTATGCCAGCTTGCTCGGGTCCTGTGAACTGTAAAAAACAGAGTGGAACAGCACACCACCGTGAATACGGCTGCAATACTGTCCGTACACACCGCCCATAAGTGTATGCCAGCGGTATTTTGCCGGAATCGAAAATGTTCCTGTCGGGGTGGCATTGTTGACACCGACCGAGCAGGCAAATGCTTTGACCGGTTTGGTATATTTGCCTTTGGAATCAAGTGCATATACGGTCACACAGTTCTGCTGACGATTGATTTTAATGTAATATGGCAGTTTTGCTGCCTGAGTTGTAACGGGTGTTCCTGCGAACACAAGCAACATGAGTGCCGCCATCAATCCGCATAAGGTTTTCAAAATTCCCTTTTTCATGATAATCTCCTTTTCTCTCCTTTGTGAAAGGTATATAATATATCCTATACTATACTATACTACTGAGGATATGATCGATGGATATCAATTATGAATTATACAAGGTTTTCTATTATGTTGCAAGCTCTCTCTCATTTTCGGATGCAAGTAAGAAGCTTTTTATCTCCCAGTCAGCGGTAAGCCAGTCTATCAAAACACTGGAACGCAAGCTGGGACAGCCGCTTTTTATCCGCAGCACAAAAAAAGTGCAGCTGACTCCTGCCGGTGCTCTGCTGCTAAAACATGTGGAACCTGCCATGAATCTGATCTCCCGTGGGGAAAGCCAACTTTTAGAATCCGGCTCTCTGGGCCTGGGACAACTGCATATCGGCGCAAGCGACACCATCTGCCGTTATTTTCTGCTGCCGTATCTGCAGAAATTCCATCGGAAATTCCCGGATGTTCCGATTAAAATCACCAATGCCAGTTCGATGGGCTGTGTAGACCTGCTAGAGCAGCGCCGGGTTGACCTGATCATCACAAATTTTCCAAACCCGCATCTGAATCCTTCCTATATTCAGAAAACGGTTGGCTCTTTCTCGGATGTGTTCGTCGCCAATCCGGCATATTTTGATCTGGCGGACCGCATCGTTCCTTTCTCGGAGCTTGGCACCTATCCGCTCATGATGTTAGACCGCAAGAGCACAACGAGTGAGTTTCTGCACCACATTTTCCTGCAGCATCAGCTGGAACTGCTGCCTCAGGTAGAGCTCAGCAGCAACGATCTGCTCATTGACATGGCCCGCATCGGTCTTGGAATTGCTTTTATCCCGGATTTTTGTCTGAAACACAAGCCGGAGGATCTCTTTCTCGTCCACACGCAGGAAACGATCCCGCAGCGGCAGCTGGTGGCTTCGTTAAACCCTACCCTTCCGGTTTCTGCCTCCACCGAAGAGTTTTTAAAGCTCCTTCCGGACGTCTGACCAGAACCGGCTCACTTCTTCCCGCAGCTGCGGCAGACCACAGACGCTTCTCTTTTCCCATTCTCTCGGAAAAAGCGCTCCGTATTCGCGCTGCAGGAAACGTTCATCCAGCAGAAGGATCACGCCGCGGTCCTCGCTGGTCCGGATCACGCGCCCTGCTGCCTGCAGGACTTTGTTCATTCCCGGATAGCGGAACGCATAGTCAAATCCGGACAATCCCCGCTCATCATAATAATTCTTTAAAATTTCACGTTCATCGCTGACCTGCGGAAGTCCGGTTCCCACGATGATGGCACCGATCAGCCGGTCGTTTTTCAGATCAATTCCTTCCCCGAAAATTCCTCCCATCACGCAGAACGCAACAAGGGTTCTTTCCCGTTCGTGTTCAAATTCTTCCAAAAACGCTTCTCTTTCGTGTTCTTTCATATTACTATGCTGCATCAGAATCTCGCACGAATCGGCCGCCTTCCCGGCAAAGACCTCATATACATCCTGCATCAGCCGGTAAGACGGGAAAAACACCATGTAATTTCCCTGCTGTGCTTCTGTGACTGCACCGATATAGTCCGCGATTTTTTCGTATTCTTTTCTGTTCCTCCGCGTATATTTTGTGCTCACATCCCGGCCAAATGCGAGAAGTCTCTGTGTCTGGGCAAACGTACTCTGCGCATAAATGGCATAGTTATCCTCGTCCGTGGAAAGTAGCCGCTTGTAGTATCCGATCGGCAGGAGCGTTGCGGAGAAAAAGATCGTGGAATTGCTTTTATCGATGCATTTCTGCAGATTGACCGACGGATCTACGCAAAAGAGCCGGATCCGGAACTGGCCTTCCACCGTCATCTGGCTGTAGATCACGTAATGGTCATCCACCAGATCATAGATATTCAGGAAATTGCGCAGCGCAAAGTAAAAATCCAGCACCGTTTTCTTCTCCGGAAATTCCCGCGGTTTTTCCAAAAATTCATCCATCTGGGAGGCCAGCCGCATAAGGTGGAAGGTCAACGTTCCCACACTGTCCAGAATCTGGTAGTGCTCACACTCACGTTTCATTTCCAGCATGGCTTTGTTGCATTTGTCCAGGATACGGCAGATCGTACGGCTGTGCGCTTTCATGATCCGCTTCACTGCAAGCACGTCTTCTTTGTACAGATCGGCACTGTACATCTCCCTGCTGCGATCCACGAGGTTATGTGCCTCATCCACCAGGAACAGATAGTCTCCCTTTATCCCCTCCTGAAAAAAGCGTTTCAGATATACATTCGGATCGAATACGTAATTGTAATCACAGACAATATTGTCCGCCCAGGTTGCCACATCCAGACTCATCTCAAACGGGCACACCTGATATTCTTTCGCCTGCGCTAAAACTTCCTCTCTGGTAAACAGGTTGGATTTCTGCAAGAGATCAAACACCGCATCGTTCACCCGGTCAAAATGTCCCTTTGCATATGGACAGTTTACCGGGTTACAGTCCATCTCCTCACACAGGCAGAGTTTTTCTTTGGCTGTGATCTGGATGACTTTGGCACGGTATCCCTGTTCTTCCAGCAGTGCGAACGTTTCTTTTGCCACAGTTGCTGTGATGGTCTTTGCCGTGAGATAAAAGATCCGGTCTGCCAGCCCTTCTCCCACTGCTTTTACAGCCGGAAAGATTGTGGAAATTGTTTTGCCCACACCGGTCGGTGCTTCGATAAACAGATTCTTTCCCCGCAAAATTGTACGATAAACATCTGCAACCAGCTTCTTTTGCCCTTCCCGGTACGGAAATGGAAACTCCAGTCCATGAATGCTCTCCTGCCGCTGTTTTTTCCATGCAATCTGCCAGTCCGCCCATTTCCGATAATCTTCGATCAGATGGCCAAACCACACGGTCAGTGTCTCATAATCGAAAATTTCCCGGAAATACCGAATTTCTTCCGTATCCAGATTGCAGTAGGTCATCTGCACGCCGATCCTCTCCAGACGGTTCTGTTTCGCATAGATATACGCATAGCACATTGCCTGGGCTTTATGCACGTAGACCGGCTGTTCCATTGTCGCAACGTTTCTATATACACCCTTGATCTCATCGATGAAGCTGATTTCTTCTTCCGGAGGGATTTCCGCCGCAAACTCCATCTCCGGTTGCAGCACAGACTCCGTCGCAGCCGGCAGATCCGGCTGAAATTTTCCATAGACGATTCCGTCTGCACGTCCTTCCACGACCAGTACGTAATCGTTGGCTTTCCATTCAATTTTCAGCGGTACTTCCGCCTGGTAGGAGGTGTCCATGCTTTTTTGAATTTTCCGGTGGATACGGCTGCCTTCCATCATGGCCTCTGCACTCGCCAGCTTTCCGGCACGATTATCGATATCTCCTGCCCGGAAAATAAACTCTACCAGATTTCTCACAGATATATGTAATTCCTGCATGTACACTTCCTTTCTCCCGCGGGTATTTTCCTGTTGTATGAAGCGGGTTTTTATTTGTTCCATTATTTTACAATAAAAAGCCCCGCTCCGGAATACGGAGCGGGACTTAAAGTTCCATAGTCACGATATTATAATTGTATTATGCCACTGCAAATTTAGCAACTACGTTTTCGAAATTTTCATTCTTTCCACCGTAGCAAACCTGAAGATTCTTTTTTACACCAAGTCCAATCATACCAAGCAATGACTTTGCATCAATGAATGTTCTGTCACATTTTACATCAATATCAAAATCACAACCACCCGCTGCACGTACAAAATCCTTAACTTCATCCATATCTGATAACCGAATTACTTTAACAGTTTCATACATAATCCAACACCTCTTTCTACCTTTAAACAACATACTTTTATTATCATCCCCAAGTTTAGAAAAGATTATGCCACTTTTTTTCTCATCTGTCAAAGTTGTGCAAACTTCGCATTTCTCCGGTTTTTCCTGCATAATGACGGTAATCGCGCAACCGTTTCCATCAGATTCTTACCGTTTTTTTTCGTGTATTTATATTTATACCTGCTATCTTATGCAATTTCTCCAAAAAATTGCCTTTCCAATGACCAAAACAAGCATTTTTTGATGAAAACTATTTTTATCAAAGTGGTTTCCCACTTTTTTTCAGAATATCCACATATAATTCTCCGATCGGACTGACCTTTATCCCCTTGTGCCGGATATAGCCGATCCGCATCTTTTCGCTCTCTGCCAGCGGCACTGCCGCATAATCATTACCGTTTAATTCTTCACAGATAATCCCGGAACAGAGTGTATAACCATTCAGACCAACCATCAGATTCAGCATGGTCGCCCGGTCATCCGCATGGATCATCTTCTTATATTCATAGGTACTTTTCATCTCTTCGGCAAAATAAAAGGAATTATTTTTCCCCTGTTCGAACACCAGACATGGATATTCCTGCAGTTCTTTCATGGAAATTACATCCCTTTGTGCCAGCGGATGTCCTTTCCACAGATATACATAGGTGTCACAGGTAAACAGTTCTTCAAAAATCACATCATTTTCCCTGAAAAGTTTCTGGAGTACTGCTTCATTAAATTTGCTCAGGAAAAGAATCCCCAGCTCACTTTTCATGTTGCGCACATTTTCGATTACCTGATTCGTCTGTGTCTCATGCACGGCAAATTCATATTCGTCCATTCCGACAGCCTTGACTACTTCCACAAATGCCTTGACTGCAAAGGTATAATGCTGCATGGACACAGAAAATTTCTTTTTGGATTCAGACGAAATATAACGGGATTCCAGCAAATGATACTGCTCCACGACCTGCTTGGCATATCCGATAAATTCCTCTCCCTCCGGTGTAAGCACGATTCCGCGGTTTGACCGGATAAAAATGGTGATTCCTGCTTCTTCTTCCAGTTCGCGCACAACCGCAGACAGATTGGGCTGTGAGACAAACAATTTTCGGGATGCTTCGTTCATGGAACGGCTTTCTGCAATCGTAATTACCTGATGTAACTGCTGTAGGGTCATATGTCTTACCTCTTTTCCTTAAGCAAATGATCTGTTATATACCGGACAAGGATCTGAAGTATCCATGCAATCACAATGGAACTGCATACCAGCACCAGTTCGTAACGCAGACGGCATGTATGAAATGCTGCTCCCTTCATAAATTTTCGTATGGTAACATGTACCAGATACAATTCCAGCGAATGAGCACCAAACCATTCCAGTATTCTTATAACCGGGCGCATAGATAACTGGGAAAAGATCCAGGCAATTCCCGCACAACATGAGATATTAAAAATTCCAGTCACATACCTTGCAAAAATAGGAGATCCACTTGGAAGCATGGTGAGCAAATAGCCGGATAACGCAAAAAGAATCAACCATTTCCAATAACTTTCCCTTTTTTCATAGCTGGATCTGCCATAAAAACAGCCCGCTATAAAAACAGGCAGACGAAGCAAAGCAATATTTACATTTCCAAACACCTCTTTCTCATATAATGCAATTACAAGTGCCAATACGGTAACCGCACTTACCATGGAAATCAGCCGGATCTCTCCATCTATTGCGTCCCGTGCGCTATCCACAATCTGAAAGATATAGGGATAAATCAGATAGCATAACAGCATAAGTCCAATATACCAGTAAAGCCTGTCTCCATCACTGAAAAATGTGATAAATGTGAAGTCTTTTATGGCTTCTCCCCATCCTGTTTTATCTACACAGACATCCAGTAAAATATAAGAGGGTACGGCTACGATGCAATAAGGAATCAGAATTCTTTTTAATCTTCTTATGTAAAAACTTCTAACATCTGATCTTTTTTTCATGGAATAATATAACCCCAGACCAGAAAAGAATAAAAATGCATCCACACTTGATGATGAAATATATCTCCAAAAGAAGGAAATCCAGCCACTAAAATGATAGGAGTAATAATGACAGTCATCCGTAAAATGAAAAACTATAATCAATATGATGGATATTCCCATTAACGCACCCCGATATTGCGAAAGCACGCTGTTATTTGTTTTTTTCATATAATTCTCCTTTATAAAAATTTAATTTAAATTACTATAAATAAAAAAACACCTAAACAGGTGTTTTTAAAGAGCAGGGGATGAGAGAATCGAACTCCCACCAAAGGTTTTGGAGACCCCTATCATACCATTTGACCAATCCCCTATATGAGAAAACAACGTAGACAAGTACGCTGCTAACTTCTTATTCATGAAATGTTTGTACTTTCAAAACTTCATACAGATTTAACCGCTTTTTAATCAAGCCCTCGA
>ENA-UOJB01000674-UOJB01000674.1-human-gut-metagenome-genome-assembly--contig:-C48-NODE-674-length-34979-cov-19.292091_pt1 | contig 34979 bp, 42 predicted proteins | sample MGYA00242338_ERZ723885 | MGnify/ENA metagenome assembly ERZ723885
ACCCCACGCGCATTTCACCGTACAGAACGGGCAGAACATTGCCCTGGGCAACCATATTATCCAGTGAAGAAAAATAGGTGTTCTGTTTGCCGTTATCCGTTGTCTGTGTGCGGGGGGTTTTGGGTTTAGGGGCCAGCATCTGTGCAACACCGCCAAGCGTCATACTGGCACCGAGAGAAAACAGCAGATTACTCGCCATAATTCCTACCCCCGGCATCCATATAGCAACCGCCATAACAGCCGCCCCCAGCACAGCCTGAAACACACCGCCACTTTTGGCTCCTGCCAGACGCGGCACGATGTGGATCACAGCACCATTTGCCAGCGGTTCATTAAGACGGGCTGATAATTCGTTTTCACCTGTATCACGCCCGGCAATCCGTATCTGATACCAGCCCTCATTCAGTTTCTGACGAAACGCCGGGAGCTGTGTGGCCAGCGCCCGGATGGCTTCAGCCCCCGTTTTCACACGAAGGTCGATGCGGCGGCCAAATCGTTGCAAATCCCCGTAAAGGCAGATGCGTGCCATGCCCGGTGACGCCAGAGGGAGTGTGTGCGTCGCTGCCATTTGTCGGTGTACCTCTCTCGTTTACTCAGTTGTTCAGGAATATGGTGCAGCAGCCCGCCGTCGCCGCAGTAAATGGCAGCATGATTCGGCACCGATGAACCAAAGCTGCACAGCAGCACGTCGCCCGGCTGCGCCTCTGTCAGTGCGACACGGTAAAAACCCGTTGCCTCCATATTGTCAAGATAGAGATTCTGACCGTGACGCCACCAGTCATCCTCGCGGTGAAAATCCGGCATCTCAATTCCCGCCAGATGGTAAGCATCCCGGAACAGCGTGTAACAGTCCGTCACCCCGTGCTCAAAGCGACGCCCGGTGAGATGCGGCACACAGCGGAACTTGTGAATCGCCCCCCGGCAGACCAGCCACCACGGCAAATCACTCTGCACCTGCAGCCGCCGGTCAGCCTCACTCAGCCAGGGCAGACCACCGGGATGACTGTGGACCAGTGCCACAATCTCACCCTGCATCTCTGCCTGCAGCCAGTCCTCCGGAGCCATCCGGAAATAACCCTCCGGCTCACCGGAAATATTCATGCAGGGAAAATATCTTTCCCCCTCCGGCGTGCTTACCACGAAGCCGCACGACTCCGCTGGCGCACATCGCCGGGCGTGCGCCAGAATCGCTGATTCTGTTTCTGTCATGGGTTTACTGCGAAAGTTTGTTAATGGAAAGGAAGCCGCCAAAGTTGCCGACGTTATTGCGAAACTTACAGCCACTCAGGCATTTGCTGCATTTATCTTTCGTGATATCGGATGTTGGCTGGTCATATTCATCCGCGACAGCCGGACCGTGATAACCGCACTCATCACCGCGATAGGTCCAGGTGCAGGTGTTGGCCAGCATGATACGTCCCGGAAAAACAGCGCCGTCCGTTTCCGTCGGCGTGGACAGTACAAAAGAGGCACTCACCGCGCTCAGTTCGCTGCACTGCTCAATGCACCAGCGGCTGATCACCTCCTGCTCCGGATCGGCGTCACTGTTTCCGTTGACGAAGTTCACCGCATCCAGAAAACGGGCGTAAACCTTACGCCGGACCACCGTTCCGCCAACCAGACTCTGCAGATCTTCCGCCATCCCGGTGACCATGCCGTACAGGTTAGAGACCGTCAGTGTCGGACGGGCAGCACTGCCCTTGCCGTTCAGTTCAAAACCGCTCCCCTGAATGGGATACGGCTGATACTGTCGCCCCTGCCAGGTGACCGGCTCACCTTTTTCGTTCTGCTCATTACAGAAAAAATAACGTTCTCCACCGACCTCTGTCAGGTCGATTTCCCAGAGCACCACGCTGGCCGACTGCTCCGCACGGGTGCATTCATTCAGTGTTTCCTGCCGGATATCCTGCATCAGTTCACCACCTGTTCAAACTCTGCGCTGAACTCAACACGCAGCATACTGACCCGCGACGACCATTTTGCGCAGGTCACCTTTATCTGCCGCCACTCATAAGGCGGCGTCCACAGAAAGGATTTCCAGCCCCCGTGCTCTTCCAGAAACGACTCCAGTACCGTGGCCTCCTCACGGGGGACAGAAAGCGTCACGCTGTACGTTTTCAGGTTGGCATTCAGCCCGGCAGGCGCTCGCTGGGAATAGCCATCACCAAAGCGCACCTTTCTTACAGAAGGGGCCGAAGCCACATCCATACCGGGTTTCACTTTCCAGCGGAAGGTTTTCATCGTCCACCTCCGGAGAACAGGCCACCATCACGCATCTGTGTCTGAATTTCATCACGGGCACCCTTGCGGGCCATGTCATACACTGCTTTCATCATCTGTGGACCTGGCAGACCATTCGTACCGTCGTTCTGAATCACCACGTTGTTGTTCTGCTCAAACCTGATACCCTCTGAACGCCGCATTTGCGCCGGACTTCCGGTGCCACCGACATAACCACCGGTGGCATAGCCGCGCATCAGCCGGTAGAGATTCCCCACGCCAATCCGGCTGGTTGCCTCCTTCGTGAAGACAAATTCACCACGGTGAACAATCCCCGCTGGCTCATATTTGCCGCCGGTTCCCGTAAATCCCCCGGTCGCAAAATGGAATTTCGCCGCAGCTGCCTGAATGGCTGTACCGCCTGACGCTGATGCGCCGCCACCAACAGCCCCGCCAATGGCGCTGCCGATACTCCCGACAATCCCCACCATTGCCTGCTTAAGCAGAATTTCTGTCATCATGGACAGCACGGAACGGGTAAAGCTGCGCCAGTTCTGCTCACTGCCGGTCAGCATCGCCGCCATATTCTGTGCAATACCATCAAAGGTCTGCGTGGCTGCACTTTTAACCTGCGACATACTGTCCGTGGCGCTCTCTTCCCACTCACTCCAGCCGGACTTCAGGCCTGCCATCCAGCTCCCGCGAAGCTGGTCTTCAGCCGCCCAGGTCTTTTTCTGCTCTGACATGACGTTATTCAGCGCCAGCGGATTATCGCCATACTGTTCCTTCAGGCGCTGTTCCGTGGCTTCCCGTTCTGCCTGCCGGTCAGTCAGCCCCCGGCTTTTCGCATCAATGGCGGCCCGTTTTGCCCGTTGCTGCTGTGCGAATTTATCCGCCTGCTGCGCCAGCGCGTTCAGGCGCTCCTGATACGTAACCTTGTCGCCAAGTGCAGCCAGCTGGCGTTTGTACTCCAGCGTCTCATCTTTATGCGCCAGCAGGGATTTCTCCTGTGCAGACAGCTGGCGACGTTGCGCCGCCTCCTCCAGTACCGCGAACTGACTCTCCGCCTTCCACAAATCCCGGCGCTGCTGGCTGATTTTCTCATTTGCTCCGGCATGCTTCTCCAGTGTCCGGAGTTCAGCCTGAAGCGTCAGCAGGGCAGCATGAGCACTGTCTTCCTGACGATCGCCCGCAGACACCTTCACGCCGGACTGTTTCGGCTTTTTCAGCGTCGCTTCATAATCCTTTTTCGCCGCCGCCATCAGCGTGTTGTAATCTGCCTGCAGGATTTTCCCGTCTTTCAGTGCCTTATTCAGTTCCTCCTGACGGGCGGTATATTTCTCCAGCGGTGTCTGCAGGCGTTCGTAAGCCTTCTGTGCCTCTTCGGTATATTTCAGCCGTGACGCTTCGGTATCGCTCTGCTGCTGCGCATTTTTGTCCTGTTGACTCTGCTGCTCAGCCTTCTTTCGGGCGGCTTCAAGCGCAAGACGGGCCTTTTCACGATCATCCCAGTAACGCGCCCGCGCTTCATCGTTAACAAAATAATCATCCTTGCGCAGATTCCAGATGTCGTCTGCTTTCTTAAACGCAGCCTCTGCCTTAATCAACATCTCCTGCGCGGTATCAGGACGACCAATATCCAGCACCGCATCCCACATGGATTTGAATGCCCGCGCTGTCCTGTCTGCCCAGGTCTCCAGCGTGCCCATGTTCTCTTTCAGGCGGCGGGTCTGGTCATCAAACCCTTTCGTTGCGGCCTCGTTCGCTGCCTGCAATGCCCCGGCCTCATCGCCGGAACGCTGCAACTGAGCAACATACGCAATCTGCTCCGCCGTCACGTTATGGAACTGGCGCGCCATCGCCGTCAGCCCCGACGTCGGGTCAGTGGTCAGCTTCCCGAAGGCTTCAGCGACCTTGTCCACCTCCACGCCGGATGCAGAGGAGAAACGCGCCACACTCTGGCTGATGGACGCAATCTGAGCCTCACCGCTTACCCCCGCCTTAACCAGTGCGCTGAGTGACTCGCTGGTCTGGTTAAACGTCAGCCCTGCCGCCTGCCCGGCTCTGGACAGGACCAGCATACGATCTGCCGTCAGTCCCGCCTGATTGCCGGAAAGGACCAGCGTTTTGTTGAAATCGGACAGGGTTGAGTTGCCCTGATACCAGGCATACGCCAGCGCACCGGTCGCCACCGCCAGCGAGGTGGCCCCCACCATCGGCAGGGTGATCGCACCGGCAAGCCCCCTGAACATGGGGATCATCCCGCCGAAGGAGTCCTTAACCTGACCACCCTGTTGCAGCAGGATCAGCCACGGACTTTGCCCGCCTGCAAGCTGCGTGGCCACGTCGGTGAACTGTGCAGGCAGCATACGCATGGCGGCTTTATACTGCCCGACGGAAATCCCCGCTTTCTGTGCAGCCAGCGCCTGTCGGCTCAGCGACTGTTCAACGACTGCCGCTGTTTTTTTCGCATCACTTTCCGTACCGGAAAAATGACGCCTGACTCTGGCCATCTGCTCGTCAAACCTGGCCGCATCCAGACTCAAATCAACGACCAGATCGCCTACCGGTTCAGCCATACCGGACTCCTCCTGCGATCCCTTCTGATACTGTCATCAGCATTACGTCATCCTCCGTCATGTCCGCCACATCCGGGGAAGCGGGGATAACTTCATTCCCGTCCGGGCCAAAGCGGACACCTCCGGCAAGCCCTGCCGCTTTCTGCATCAGCACATCATCTTCAGGCTCTTCGTCAGCCTCGCGCCGGTTCAGCAGACTGAAATCCAGCGGATGCATATCCGGATCGCTGAAAAACAGGCTGAGCACGGTGTACGTCAGCCCGGAAAAGTGCATATCCAGCAGAACATCATGAAAATAATGGGTACTGTAAAAGCGGTGCCAGTCGGCATACTCCGTGGATGACATCCCGGCAAGCATGGCACGCCAGTCGGGTCGCCCCATCTCACGCGCCAGTTTCAGGGCAAAACTCAGCTCACCGTCGAACACTTTCCCGCAGAAACAGGCTCTGCGGGCCCGGCGTCCTCTGTCTGTTCAGGGGCATTATTCACCACAAACTCATACATACCAGACAGCCGGTACACCACGTTTTCAGCATGAGAAATTGCCTCCGTGGGCCAGGTGGTAAGCACTTCCTGCTCAATCTGTTTAACGGCTTCATTCATGGACGGCATCTGCGTCTTCTGCGGATGGTTATGCCACAGGGACATCGCCACCAGAAACGCGCCGGTTCTGATGGCGTCTTCCACAGTAAACTTCCGGTTGCTGTCTGACTCCGCCTGTTCTGCCTGCCGTTTCATCAGGGCGAGATGCTCAATGCGCTGCAGGGCTGACAGTTCAGAAAGCGTGACGGTCACACCGTTATGTTCAAATGATTCGGTTTTCAGGAACATCTCTGACTCTCCGGATTAACTGGCGGTGACGGTAATTTCTGCAACCGCAGCAAACTCACCATTACCGGATACAACCGGAATGTTGACCTTACCTGCAGCAACGCCGTTCACGGTGATGGTCATACCACTGACCGACACGGTGGCTTTTGTTTTATCCGCAGACACCGCACGAAAGCTCTTGTCGGTTACGCCCTCCGGCTGGAAGGCCACGGTCAGCGTGGTGCTCTGCCCTTTCACCACCGAGGTGCTGGCAGGCGTCACGGTCATGCCGGTTGCCGCTGTTACCGTGCTGCGATCTTCTGCCATCGACGGACGTCCCACATTGGTGACTTTCACCGTGCGGGTGATCACTTCCTTCGCCGTCACCGCCTTACCGATACTGCTGACCCAGCCACGGAACACATCGACCGTGCCGTTCGGGAAGCGGATTTTATAGGCACGGGTATCGCCTTCATTAAACCACGCCAGCAGCGCCTGCTGCCCCTGCTCTCCGGGCATCCACGCCAGCGTGAAGCTGGTATCTCCGGCAGATTTCTGCCCCTGCCCGGTCGCAGTCCAGTCTGCATCTTCATCATCGAGATAGCTGTCGTCATAGGACTCAGCGGTCAGTTCGCCGGGCGTCAGGTCTTTAACTTTTGCCAGACGCGACCAGTCAACGTCTGAAAGCGGATTCGCATAAGGGTCACCGCTCCCCTTATAAACCCACAGGGTGGTCCCGGCACCTTTCACCGGCATTACAGGATTTGGTACAGGCATAGCGTCCTCACATTTCATAGGTAATGACATAAGTCAGATCGGCTGAACTCCACAGGCCCGCATCATCGTCGCGCCGGTAGTCATAGCCGCTGGCCACCATACTGGTGATCAAATCTGACAGTGCCGGGATATCACTCATCACCGGATAAATCCGGGACTCCATCCACGCATCCAGCTCTGAATCCGGCACCTGAGCAGGCAGGAAAACTTCGATATGCAGCTCCGCCTGCCAGGTATCGCTGTCCAGCTCTTCGCCCGTGTATTCAGCGCCGGTGAGATAAACGGCAACTGCCGGAAAATCCGCCTCATCAAAAACAGCGGGGCGACCATCAAAAAACGTCGCCCCGGTGTCATGCTTCTCCAGTGCATCCAGTACGGCTGCACGGAGTTCAGTATGTTTCATCGCTTTATTACCATCCTCAGTTGATGCTGCAGCGCATAGCCCAGCTCTTTCGGAAGACGCTCACGCCGTATCCGCTCAATATTCTGTTTAAACGCCGTGGTCAGCGGCACCGCCATCGGGATTTTCACCACATCAATGGGGTAACGGTTTTTCCCGGCCACACGCTGCATGACATGCCAGCGGCCATTTTTCAGTTGCTGAATAAACGCGCCGGGAATACGACGGTTTCCCACCACAAGCACGCTGCCGCCACCTTTCAGGGCTGAACGCTGCCCCTTTTTACGACGCCTGCGTCGGGACAGGACAATCCGCGCGTTACCCAGCTTTATTACGGGCAAATCCCCCCGGTTAACCTTGATTCTGGCCTGCGGATTTTTGACCGTGGCCCTTTTCAGCCTGGCCCTTTCCTTTACCAGTTTCCGGCGTACCTTTGTCTCACGGGCAACCTGTGACGCCGACTGCGATATCGCGGATGAAGCAACGCGGTTAATGGCCATTGCGGCGGCACCGGGCACCGCCGTTCTGCTGATACGGCTGAGGTTTTCAACGGCCTGCTCAAGACCTTTTATGGCCATACATCCCCCTTTCAGCGGCGACGGTTAACGGCAGGCGGTACGCCCCGCCCAAGCCAGAGATGACAGCTTCCGCCATCATCCGGCGAAATCCGGTCTATCCAGAAGTTTTCCTCACCGATGGTCAGCGTGTCGCCGCGCCGCAGCTGCCGCACATCATCAGTCCGGACAAACAGGAACGGGCTGGAGCCTTCAACGCGCACGCCCTGTCCGGCATAGCTGATATTTTCAGGATCATCAAAAACACCACGTATCACAGCACCGGACTGCTCACCGGATGTCATGGTGGCTGACGTTCCCATGTACCCGCGTATCGTTTCATCGGCGCGGGCAATGGCAGCATCGAACAGGTTATCGAAATCAGCCACAGCGCCTCCCGTTATTGCATTCTGGCCAGGCCGCGCTCTGTCATTTCAGCTGCCACACCGGCAGAGACACGGAACGCCGTTCCCGGCAGCACAAATGCCACAGCCTCATCCCGCGTGGCGTGAAGTGCATCAGTATGCAGCGTCACCAGTGCCACAACCGTGACCAGATCAGCCGTATCAGTCACGGTATCCGGCTGCGCTGATACAACCTCATTTTCATGTCCGGTCAGCGCATTTTCCGGGCTGACAGATGTGTCCTGACCAGCAGCGTCATCCGTGTCATCAAGCTCCTCTTCCAGCTCTGCCACACGGAGTGCCAGTTCTTCTTTCGTCCCCGTCAGGCTGACATCACGGTTCAGTTGCTCACCCAGCACCTGAAGACGGGCAATCAGTTCATCTTTCGTCATGGACTCCTCCACAGAGAGAAAATGGCCCCGAAGGGCCATGATTACGCCAGTTGTACGGACACGAACGCATCAGGGTCAGCCAGCAGCATCAGCGGTGCTGACTGAATCATGGTGAACTCACGCGCCGGATCGCCGGTGGTCACCCAGTTTTTCGGGTAGCGGGCAGAGGCGTTAATACCTTCGCGCTGTGCGTCCGCATCCTGAATGCAGCCATAGGTGCGCAGACCGCGTGCCTGAGTGTTCCCCAGCACCATCGTGTTGTCCGGCAGGAAGTTCTTTTTGACGTCGTTTTCCACGTACTGTCCGGAATACACGACGATCGCCGTATCGCCATACATCCCCTTATAGGACACCGCTTCGCCCAGGTCTTTTACCGCTGTCTCCAGCTCGGAATTAGAGCCGCGACGGGTATCCAGCTTCTCCTTGACGGCTTTGAAGGAACGGAACAGCGCCCAGCCTTTCGGATCAAACACGATGATATTCACCACGCCGCTGGCGTTCAGCGCGTAGGCTTCGATATCGTCGGTCGGGTCATACGTGGACTTGTCACGCTTGCTCCACTCCGTGCCGCCGGACTGCGTGATGTTGTTCGCCGCACTGCGGCCCATATCCACCTCAACCGGATCGAAGGCTTCACCGGTCATGGTGTATTTGCCCTTGAGCACGGCAGAAACTGCCTGCATCTCTTCGACCTGAGCAATGGCCAGCTCTTCGTCACGCATGTTCTGCAGGATGATGCGACGGCGGCGGTAAGCCGGGTCCGCCAGATTCTGCGGATCTTCATCCGGCAGGCGACGCAGGGTCATCTGCGGATTCACCTCATGCTTCGGCTTGACATAACCCGGCGTAAATTCAGAGGTGGAGCCGCCACGGGAACGGATAACCTCACCGGAAACAATTGGCGAAACGTACAGCGCCATGTTTACCAGTCCAGGAATTTGTGAGAGATAGACTTTCTCCGTGGTGAAGGGATAGCTCTCACGGAAAAAGAGACGCAGAAACAGCGGATCAAACTTAAATTTCTGCTCATTTGCCGCCAGCAGCTGGGCGGTTGTGTACATCGACATAAAAAAATCCCGTAAAAAAAGCCGCACAGGCGGCCTTTAGTGATGAAGGGTCAGGTTAAACGATGCTGATTGCCGTTCCGGCAAACGCGGTCCGTTTTTTCGTCTCGTCGCTGGCAGCCTCCGGCCAGAGCACATCCTCATAACGGAACGTGCCGGACTTGTAGAACGTCAGTGTGGTGCTGGTCTGGTCAGCAGCAACTGCAAGAATGCCAACGGCAGCACCGTCGGTGGTGCCATCCCACGCAACCAGCTTACGGGTGGAGGTGTCCAGCATCAGCGGGGTCATTGCAGGCGCTTTCGCACTCAACCCGCCGGGCGCGGTTGCGGTATGAGCCGGGTCACTGTTGCCCAGCGGCTGGTAATGGGTAAAGGTTTCTTTGCTCGTCATAAACATCCCTTACACTGGTGTGTTCAGCAAATCGTTAACGGCATCAGATGCCGGGTTACCTGCAGCCAGCGGTGCCGGTGCCCCCTGCATCAGACGATCCAGCGCAGTGTCACTGCGCGCCTGTGCACTCTGTGGTGCTGCGGCCAGAATACGGCGGGCCGTTTCCACGGTCATACCGGGGGTTTCGGCCAGCACGCATGCCTGTTCTTCGCGTCCGTGAGCCTCCTCACAGTTGAGGATCCCCATAATGCGACTGTTTTCTGCCGCAACCGCTGCGGTGATCTGCGCGTTCACGTCCGGCTGCGCAGCGCTGGCGTTCTCGCCCTCCGTCGCTTGCACCACGCCAGTAACGTCAGCCTGCGAAGCAGTGGCTGAAACAGTTGTTGATTGAGTCTCTTTGGTCATTCGCCCTCCTGAGAGACGGGATTTACGTGCATCCAGTGCATCACGCATGACGGTGATCGCATCGGTACTGTTCACAAGTTCATCAGCCAGTCCGGCATCAATGGCCTCCTGACCGCTGTACACTGCAGCCTCGGTATCCAGCACAGCCTGCACGGACAGGCCGGTATATGCCGACACCTTCTGTGCAAACATCCGGCGGGTTGCATCCATCCGGGACTGCAGTGTTTCCCGGACATCATCCGGTAGATGGCTGTAGGGGTTGCCATCCACCTTATGGCTGCCGCTGTAAATCAGCGTGATTTCCACGCCCTGTTTCTCCAGCGCAGCACCGTAATTACTGTGAGCCATCATGACGCCGATGGAGCCTGTCCGGGCGGTCTGCGTGACCAGACGCCGGGAGGCGGCGCTGGCAAGCAGCTGACCTGCACTGCAGTTCATGTCGTTGGCCAGCGCCCATACCGGTTTTATGTCTCGCACACGGGCGATGATGTCAGCACAGTCAAATGCTCCCGCCACCATCCCGCCCGGTGTGTCCATATCCAGCAGAATGCCGTCCACCATCGGATCGCTGGCAGCCTGTTGCAGACGGGCGATAATGCCGTTGTAACCGGTCATCCCCGAATACGGCTGCAGCGCCCGCGTCCGGCTGACCAGCGTGCCGGACACCGGCAGCACGGCGATGCCGTTCATGACCTGATAACTGCGGGCCTGTCGTGGTCCGTCATCATCAACGGATAACGCCAGCGCCGCGGGTGCCTCTCCGGCAGTCAGGCTGTCGCCGGACACCGCATCCGTCAGGCGGCTGATCCCAAGCTGGCCTGCAAGCGCACAAAAGAAAACCCGCGCATAGGCGGGTTCAAGCATCAGCGGCTCATTAAAGGCCATACTGGCAATATGCGGGAGATTACGCAGCTCTGCTGTCACTCTTCTCCTCCTCTGTTGATTGTCGCAGTCCGGATTCAAATGCCGCAGCCGCCCAGGCGGGCGGTTTAAGACCGGCTGCGCGGCGCTCCATCGTTTCACGGACCTGCTGGGCAAAAATTTCCTGATAGTCGTCACCGCGTTTCGCGCACTCTTTCTCGTAGGTGCTCAGTCCGGCTTCTATCAGCATCACCGCTTCCTGAACTTCTTTCAGACCATCGATGGCCATACGACCGGAGCCTATCCAGTCGCAGTTCCCCCAGGCACTGCGGGCTTCCTGAAAACTGAAGCGCGCTTTTGAAGGTAACGTCACCACGCGGCGAACGATGGCCTCTTCCAGCCAGCACAGAAACATCTGGCTCGCCTGACGGGATGCGACGAATTTTCGCCGCCCCATAAAGTACGCCCACGACTCGTTCGCACTGGCCCGTGCCGTGGAGTAGCTCATCTGGGCGTAATTCCGGGAAAGCTGCTCATACGAGACACCCAGCCCGGCAGCAATATACCGCAACAGTGACTGCTCAAACACGGAGTAGCCGTTATCCGTGTCCTGAGCCGTCTGCAGGTTCAGTGAGTCCCCCGGCATCAGGTGCGGCACTTTTGCGCCTCCCAGCCGGACCGGTGCTGCGGCGTAATACGCGGCAATTTCACCAATCCAGCCAGTCAGCCTTTCCCGCTGCTCCTGACTGTTCGCGCCCAGAATAAAATCCATCGCTGACTGCGTATCCAGCTCACTCTCAATGGTGGCGGCATACATCGCCTTCACAATGGCGCTCTGCAGCTGCGTGTTCTGCAGCGTGTCGAGCATCTTCATCTGCTCCATCACGCTGTAAAACACATTTGCACCGCGGGTCTGCCCGTCCTCCACGGGTTCAAAAACGTGAATGAACGAGGCGCGCCCGCCGGGTAACTCACGGGGTATCCATGTCCATTTCTGCGGCATCCAGCCAGGATACCCGTCCTCGCTGACGTAATATCCCAGCGCCGCGCCGCTGTCATTAATCTGCACACCGGCACGGCAGTTCCGGCTGTCGCCGGTATTGTTCGGGTTGCTGATGCGCTTCGGGCTGACCATCCGGAACTGTGTCCGGAACAGCCGCGACGAACTGGTATCCCAGGTGGCCTGAACGAACAGTTCACCGTTAAAGGCGTGCATGGCCACACCTTCCCGAATCATCATGGTAAACGTGCGTTTTCGCTCAACGTCAATGCAGCAGCAGTCATCCTCGGCAAACTCTTTCCATGCCGCTTCAACCTCGCGGGAAAAGGCACGGGCTTCTTCCTCCCCGATGCCCAGATAGCGCCAGCTTGGGCGATGACTGAGCCGGAAAAAAGACCCGACGATATGATCCTGATGCAGCTGGATGGCGTTGGCGGCATAGCCGTTATTGCGTACCAGATCGTCTGCGCGGGCATTGCCACGGGTAAAGTTGGGCAGCAGGGCTGCATCCACACTTTCACTCGGTGGATTCCACGCCCGCAACTGCCCACCAAATCCGCTGCCACCGCCATGATAACCGGCATATTCACGCAGCGATGTCATGCCGTCCGGCCCCAGAAGGGTGGGAATGGTGGGCGTTTTCATACATAAAATCCTGCAGGTCCCCTGCGTCGCTGTGTCATGCCGGTCTGCACTTCCAGCTCTGCAATATATTTTTTCAGGTCAGACACGGAAGTGGCCGTAAACTCCACTCGCCGTCCGTCTTTCTGTACTGTTGCCACCCGTTTACCTGTCATCAGGTCATGCAGTGCCGCACGGGCAGCGGCAAGTTCTTCCTGTCGCGTCATTCATCCTCTCCGGATAAGGCACGGGCGTAATCTGCCAGTGTTTTCTTGTTGGTTGCTGCACCATCCTCTTCCTGCAGGCTCGCCAGCAGCGCACTGAGATCCAGCTGCCAGCGGGAAATACTGATGCGCAGCGCCGCCAGCGCATAAACGAAGCAGTCGAGTGCCTCATTGCGTCGCTTTTTGCTGTCCCACAGTATTTTTTTCCTGCCATCCACCCATTTTTCGACCTGCTCTTCAGCAGTCAGCTGCTGCGCTTCGGTCAGATCAAAAATATCCGGGTTATTCGGGAAGTGAACGGCACCGGGAAGCGGTTCATCCCCTTCCGGCGTCAGTGTGAAGCGGTTATAAATCTGCTCTTTCGCGGTATCCGTACCGATTTCGGTAAGGTAAACCCCGTTTTTGTTTCGCTTACGTGGCATGCTGGCCACAGGCTTACCGTAGACGGATGCCCCTTTAATGGGGATCACCCGGAACAGCCCATGTTTTTTCGAGCGTTCATACACAATGGTCGGATCAATCCCGCCAGTATCCCAGCAGATACGGGATACCGACATTTCTGCACCATTCCGGCGGGTATAGGTTTTATTGATGGCCTCATCCACACGCAGCAGCGTCTGTTCATCGTCGTGGCGGCCCATAATAATCTGCCGGTCAATCAGCCAGCTTTCCTCACCCGGCCCCCATCCCCATACGCGCATTTCGTAGCGATCCAGCTGGGAGTCGATACCGGCGGTCAGGTAAGCCACACGGTCAGGAACGGGCGCTGAATAATGCTCTTTCCGCTCTGCCATCACTTCAGCATCCGGACGTTCGCCAATTTTCGCCTCCCACGTCTCACCGAGCGTGGTGTTTACGAAGGTTTTACGTTTTCCCGTATCCCCTTTCGTTTTCATCCAGTCTTTGACAATCTGCACCCAGGTGGTGAACGGGCTGTACGCCGTCCAGATGTGAAAGGTCACGCTGTCCGGCGGCTCAATCTCTTCACCGGATGACGAAAACCAGAGAATGCCATCACGGGTCCAGATCCCGGTCTTTTCGCAGATATAACGGGCATCAGTGAAGTCCAGTTCCTGCTGGCGGATGACGCAGGCATTATGTTCGCAGAGATAAAACACGCTGGAGGGATCATCCGGCGTCCATTTGAGGCCAAACGACGTCTCTTTATCGCCAAATTTAAGGTACTGCTCCTCCCCGCAGTGCGGACAGGCAACATGAAAACGCATAAAATGCGGGGATTCACTGGCTGCACGCTCAATCTGGCAGGTGCCTCTCACTTTGGGGGTGGAGCCACGGATGGACTTTGGCCAGACCGAGCCTTCAATACGTTTGTCGCCAAGGAACGTCGGAGAGCCTTCCTGTTCAATATCCTCATCAAAGGCAGCAAGTTCATCATAACCCGCCACATCCACCGACTTTTCACGGTAGTTTTTTGCCGCTTTACCGCCCAGGCACCAGAAGCCACGACCATTGGAAAAACGCTTCATGGTGAGCGTGTTATCCCGGTGCTTTTTGCCATACCACGGAGCCAGCGCCAGCAGCAACGGAATATCACGAATAGTCGGCTCAACGTGGGTTTTCATAAAGTTCTCGGCATCACCATCCGTCGGCAACCAGATAAGGGTGTTGCGCTGCTTATGCTCTATGAAGTAGGCATAAACACCCAGCAGCATTTTGGAATAACCGACACGGGCAGACTTCACCACATTCACCTCACGGATGTAGTCGCTGCCCATCGCATTCATGATGGCCCGCTGAAAGGGCAGTGTTTCCCAGCGCCCTTCCTGGTATGCGGATTCTTTTGGGAGATAGTAATTGGCATCCGCCCATTCAACGGGGGTCATTGGCAATGGTCTTTTCAGGACTGAGAGACCCGCCTTCACTGCCAATACGAAATTATTCATCTGTATTTCTGTAATACTCATCCGCAAATTCCTTCATTTTTTCAGCGGACTCAACGCATTTATTAGCCCCCTTCGCAACCAGCTCTTTTAGATAAGCCAATTGTCTGCCTGTCAATTCAGGGAATTTTCTTTGCATCGAAAGCGGAATACTGTCCAAAACAGATGCCAGTTCTCCGGATAACCGAGACAGGGCAAAAATAGAGAAAGCTGTATCAATCACCTTATGCTCTGCAACCTGGTTTTTTAACCGCTGAGCAATAGCCTGTTCTTCCGTCAGGTTAACCCTGGCCTGAAGTAGCCTTTCCTCAAGATCATTTTCACCACCTGAAGATTTCTGGTTTTGTTGACGTCGCTCGCGATCTATCTCCAGTACAGTTTTAACGTCATAGAAAACCTCTCTCCCCCGGCGCTCAACAGGAGGAACACCCCATTTATCAAATGCCTGTACTGAGATACCGATGGAGGAGGCCATGTCGCTTTTATTCAATAAAAAGGCCACAGCCCCTCCATAAACCACCGGCAAAAAAGCAATACAACAACCACGTTTTTTGTAAAACCCTCTGATTTTACATGCTTTTTCGTATAAGAAAGATCATCAGGTTGTTGTGTTTATTTTTCTTTCTTATTACTTATCAAGTAGATATATCAAACGATAAAACAACAACCATCACCTCAAAAAAACTCGTAAATAGCGAAAACCCGCGAGGTCGCCGCCCCGTGGCAGGCCACCCCACCGGAAGGACCCGCACAAATGAGAGTGATTATCACCATTGCTGATGAATAAATTGATGAAAATCATTGAAACGCCTTTCAGCAAGATAACGGCGACGGTCGTTGTTGCACTCCGTAACTCTGCGACTAAGGTTAAAAGCATGGCCCTCTTTTGCCACCGGCAAATCTTCAATGGATTTCCCCTGCCGGTTTTTTATTTTCGTCGATGCATAACATTGCATTTACATCAATAGCGGCTATTGTCATTAGTATGTTGCATCAATGCATGGGTGGTATTGGCGGTCTTCGCCGGCCGGTTCTGTGTAGCTGGACCGGTTTTTTATTTCTCACATTACAGCAGCCCCTTAGAGTGAAGGGCTGCTGTAATGCCGCAATCTTTTTTAACATGAAAAAGGCCGCAGAGCGGCCTTTATGGTTTATTGACAATTGATTAAGACGTGTGGCACTTATTGGCACACCAATAGCAACCATTCACCCGGGAATATCCTTTGGCCTTTGCCTCTGTTACCGCCGAAGAACAATCACTATAGTAACCAAGGTAATCGCGGTTAGCTACAGCAGGAAGATATGAACATTCCTCAGCATGCACCTCATGATCGCCATTGCTCTGAGCATTTTTGTTCACGTAATAGTGTTTAAAAACCATTGTATAACTCCATGTTGAGGCTGATATTCAGCATTAACATGCTATATCACCAATTACACAAACATAAGCTTGTTATTTCAATTAGTTGATAACGATCACCACTGAACTTTGGCCTTGCGAAATTCAAATGTTTTTCTGACTATTATTGGGCCGATAAACAGATATTATTTGAGCGTTTTGGTTCATTACATAAGCAATATCTCCATCTTTCAGAATGACTTTCCCATCCTTTCCCGATACGGCAATACTCCGCTGCTCAGGATGATAGCCAATGCTACGCCCGCAATGGATCTCTTCCCCACCATTTTGAGACATGACTTTTACAGTTAACATTTTTCTGCTCCTATTTAGATGCCCTTTCCATCCGGGCCACTGTTCAAAGTAAATTTAGATTCAACAATATTCTGCTCTTACAGGCGATCAGTTCTGCATACACTGCCGAACACCGTCGACAATTCCACAGACCTGAGAAGCTGTATCGAAAAGCTGGCGCGCCTTATCCAGGCTGACGCATCCCACCAGGAAAAAAGGCACCAGTATCGCTACCAGTGCCCATTTCGCCGCCGTTCGCGGCATTCTGTGTGTCCAGTGTTTTCGCTTCATCTCACTATCCACCAATCAATCCGGATAAGCTCAATACTCGCCAGGCGGTGGAAATGAAAATGGCAACCAACATTGCTGAAAATGAAAGGCCAACAACCACACAGAGAATTCGCGCCAGTTTTATAATGCTATCTGACATATTTACCCCTGCCCCACTTACGATTTCACAGCAATGAGCAATTTTGCCATCCCATACAGCATCGGAGACACAGCGATACCGACCGCCACCCACTTAATGGCAAAAGCCACCGCTCTGCTGATGTCATCAGTTACAGGCGCTTTCAATTCAAGGCCGTTTTTCATAGTCAACCTCAACAGAATTAGTTTATACTTCCTCATGTTCTCCTTTGCCTTACCCAAGGCCAGAAACAGAAAACCCCGGACTGTTACCGCAGCCGGGGTTTTTGCTATCTGATGCTATGCCCCTTACTTTCGCTCATCGTAGCCCCAGAAAAGAGCCTGCATGAGTTGAGGGTGTTCAGCACTTCAGTGTCAGTTTTTAAACCACCACGCGCTCTTTCATCCAGCCATAGACAAACGACTCATTGGCCTCGCGTTTCTCTGCCAGCTCCAGATAACGCTCGCCCTGCGTACAGTTCAGGGCTTTCACCAGTACCAGTTCACCATCCCTGCTGCGATTTTTCAGATATGCCCGTAATGCATTAAGAGTACGCGGCCCGATGCGTCCATCAGCATCCATATCCGGATAGAGTTTCCCGCGCAGGTTGAAAACGTTCAGCCAGCGCTGAAGCATTCTGGACGCCACAGTTGGCCCCATGTTCACGCCCGTATCGCACAACTCTGCGGCAATATCCGGAGACAGGTCCTCAACCTGGTCGAATCGTGGTCCGTACCAGTAGTCCGCCTCGAGTATTTCCAGCGCCTGCCCACGCGTCAGGTCACGCATATCGCCCTGATAACCGTGTGCACGGGCAACTTTTTCAGTGATGCCCCATTTAGTCGGACCACCTTTATCATCCGGGTGATTGACGTAACCGCCCTCTTTTCCCAGAATTTCGTCAAAAATTTCATCTTTCGACTTCATATCAGCGCCTTCGTAATACAAGGATTTTTGATACGTTCCCGCGTGCTCGTATCACCAGCACGCAGAACACCAGGTTAATCAGGACGACCAGCCAGTTACCGGGTGGAAAGCGACCACACAGATAACAAAGCGGCGCAAAGGCATAAAGCAGCATCAGCAGCCAGGCCAGCCACGACATCAGCGGTTTATGTCTCGACTCACCACGACGATAAAAAAAGAGCGTCAGCACGATAACCGTGCTTAACACCACATTCAGTAATCCGGGAAGGTTACTTAACATTACCGCCTCCACCCCGCAGACGGGAGAACAGCCCGGATACCAGCGATGCGATATCCTGCTGGTGGATGAATGAGAGAATCTTCACCGACACCACCGATACCAGTACCGCACAAAGCGCGTCGAGAGATGTGCTGTGGAGATTCAATTTTTCGACCAGCCAGGACGCAAGGACATCCGCCCCCAGCACGCCAACAATGAACGACACCAGAAAATGCGCCGCCACACGCCAGACAGAAATCACCTGTGGCATCGTGGCCACAAACAACGCCCCGGCAAACGCGCCAAACACAATCCCGAAATCCGTCCCGGTAAACAGCCCGAATACCGTCGCCCCGCCGAGCGCCACAGCAGTGCTGGAACCGGATAAGGGTTCAGACATATTTATTCTCCTGTAAATAAAAAGGACCATCAGCGGCCCCGTAACTGACATTTTATTAACGTTTGAAGATATGGATATTTATCAGGGTTTACCGTTTTCTGAACCCTGGATATGTTAAGCATTCAGCCCGCCAGTGGTGGGACGCTGGCTCATCATAGAGAAAGAGGGATGGCTGATTACCTCTGATCAGGGAAATCACATGCAGTTTTTACATAAAAGAATGCATTTAAATGCAGGAGATACGGTAGTGGTTGACTGCTCTCATCAGTGCAATATTTTGCTGATGACAGATACAAACTTTAATAACTACCGCAACGCAAGAAGCTTTCATCATCACGGTGGTGGCGGTTTTTTTCAGAGATTACCGGCCCACCTTCATGTACCGCATTCAGGTTACTGGAATATTACAATTGATTTAGGAGGCGGAAGTGCAGCTATTCGGCACTCCATTTCCGTCATCCCAGCATAGCAACTCGCCTTTAGCCTGAGTAAATGCGTCCTCAAGGACGGCAACGAGTCGCAGTTGCGTGCCGTCCTTTACACAGCGTGTGCAGGCAATACCTTCAGAACTTTCATTATGCCGAGCTCATACAATTTCACCATTTTGTTCAACTACAACGCTCATAATTTTCTTACACTTTTTTAATAAACCACACCAATAACAACCATCACCGATACCTTTTGTATGCTGTTATTTTGCATTACGGTGTAACGGCAAGAGCCCCCTCCCCGCCCTGAAAGGCTCTGTGTTTTTGATGTGCGCCTGATGTGGCTCAGATACAAAAAAGCTCGCAGTAGCGAGCTAACAGAAAATATGAAGCATGTTTTTATCCACGAAGTATGACGTTGAATTCATCCATACCGACACGGCTGGCTATCTCGTTGTATTCCTCAACAAGAGCCAGCAATTCTGAATTAGCAGCCATGAACTCTTCAAAAACCTTATGGATGGCATCACTGTTTAATAAAACAATGTTCTTTCCTGAAAGGCGATCAAGGGTAGAAAATATAACTGTCAAACGACTAAAGGCCCTGGCTCGTTCAGCATTAACATCCTCAATACGCTGCAACAAGCTGGAGCACCTGGAAATATCATCAATATTCACTCTACTCCTGCCATCTGGATGATAATCATTTCACGGAGAGAAGCACTCAGAAGTACCACTGAAGTATAGCTGGTGACCAGCTACTTACACATCTATTGCCATCCTGCTGATGATAAGTCGACATTAGCCCTTCTGTCTATAAACGAAACAAAGGATAAGTTCAGGTTTTAAACACACTGCCAGGATAAAGTATTGTATACAGTATAGAAGAGCGTTATTGAATGACATAAAAAACCAGACCTAATCCCTTATCCGGAAGATATATCAAATAAACGGGGAAAATGTATTAAGATGGCGTTCCTATTCTCTCCATCCCTGATGTCCACGTAACTCGTTATAGAATCAGAACGCCATCTGAATACACACAAAAAAGCTGGCTTCACACCCTCCAGATGTGTGAACGCAGTGCCCGACCACGTGCTTTCGCAACCAGCACAAATCATTTTAAAGCATCGAAAAACGATCAGAATATATCAGAACTTCCTAGCATCCTGCTTGGCTTAGATATTAATCGAGGATTAGCTCCTGTTCTTATCTAATTGTGCATTTCGCAATTTATCGTTCAGCACCAATATTTCACCAACTGTTTGTTCAAAACGCCCGGACTCAAGTTCAACCCCAATCGTGCGACGCCCCAATCCCATTGCTGCTTTTATTGTTGCCCCCGATCCCATAAAAAAATCCGCAACCACATCCCCCGGACGACTGCTGGCAGAAATTATCTGACGCAACATATCCGCCGGTTTTTCGCAGGGATGCTTACCCGGATAATACTGCACGGGCTTATGCGTCCAGACGTCCGTATAAGGAACGGCGGCCGATACAGAAAAATAACGCCGCAGAGATTTGTATTCCTCAAGCAGACTGGCATATTGCCGGTTCAGTTCACTGTATGTGCTGACCAGTTGCTGGTGTGGCGTTGCCAGCTCCCCACGCTGGTGCTTTTCTTCTGCAACACACGCGAACAGCGCCTGCAGTTTTCTGTAATCAGCTTCGTTCGGTAACTGCCACTGACAGGTACCAAACCAGTGCGACACCATGTTTTTCTTTCCGGTGGCTTCCGCTATCTGTTTGGACGTTATCCCCAGTGATTCACGCGCATCACGGAAGTAAGAAATCAGCGGGGCCATGACGTGTTGTTTAAGCTCGCGCTCCTTTGCCGCATAGCCATCATTTTTTGGCTGGTATGGCCCCTGATAATGTTCGGCAAACAGAATGCGCTCTGTTGCCGGGAAATACGCCCGCAGGCTTTCTTTGTTGCACCCGTTCCAGCGTCCGGATGGCTTCGCCCAGATAATGTGGTTCAGCACATTAAAGCGCTCACGCATCATGATTTCGGTGTCAGATGCCAGGCGATGACCACAGAACAGGTAGAGACTTCCGGCAGGTTTCAGTACCCGCCAGAACTGAGCCAGACACTGATCCAGCCATTTCAGGTAATCATCGTCGCCCTTCCACTGGTTATCCCAGCCCTCGGGCTTCACTTTAAAGTATGGCGGGTCTGTGACTATCAGATCGACAGAGTTTTCCGGTAAGGTCTGGATAAATTCCAGGCAATCAGCGTTGATTAACTCACAACTGGATATTTTTACAGTATCAACCATAGATCAATAAGCACTTCTCTGATAGGCTCATACCGCTTTTGCGCAAAGCAGATGGGCCTGAGGTTTGCTTGTGACCCTAACGCATGAGCAGATGGCTGGCAGGTGCCGCTAACACCCACCAGCCGCCCATTACCACAAATGAAAAAACCTTCACTGCGGAAGGCGTCTGTAACAACCGAACTGATAATCTGCCAGACCCGCCATAACAAGCTGGGTCAGTATTAACTGACAGCGTTCGCGTGAAAGGTAAGTATTCTGCGCAATTTCCCCAACTGTTGCCGGTTCAGTGACGCTTAATTCATTAAACACCACTCTGGCTGTTTCGGTCATATCCTGCTGTTTTAGCATGTCTTTTTCTCTTTATTGGTTAACGTGACATACCAATAACTCTTGTCGAAAAAGCCAGCAAGCTGAAAGACCGGTATTAATAACCACCTGCACATTTTATGTACCGAACCATTTTTCTGGCATAAAAAACCTCTCAATGGCGGGCGGTAAAAATCTTTGTTACTCAAGAAATTTTAACGCACTCTGACTGTATTAATTTCAAAATCATTAATATTTCCGCTATTAAATATAACGAATTTCTTACCCCCACTCCTGTATGATTTCGATAACACCAGACGATCATCATAACGCGCAATAATGTAATACCATACATTCTCATAGTGGATCGCCTGATATTCCCTCTTAAACTGTGGTTTGTACCAACCGGCAATAAGAGAGAATGCCCAGAAATAAATCATAAACCCAGCCATCATGAACTCAATTCGGTGATGACGAATAAAAGACATTTCCGAAAAACATTTGACTGAAACAAGTCTTCTTCCAAACCTGACAAAAAGCGTGATTGTAAAGGCAGCAAGAATGCAGAAAATCAGTACATCTGGCTCAACATGCTGATGAATTACCGAAAACTCCAGAACAGGTGGAATAAAAAGCAGCAATATCGCGAGAAAAAGCCGGATAAAACTCAAATTTTGTATATTGCGCTTTTGTTTTATGCCCAAAAAGAAAACAATACCAACTCCCCATCCAATAAGGAATATAACGATAACTGTCACAGCATAAAACAAACTTCGTGCTACATCATCGACACCAGCCCCGACAACCCACCATGGAAAGCCATAGTAAAATGAAGTACCCCATCCATAGAAATAAGCGCTTCCCCATCCTAGACAGCCCATATAAGCAACAAAAAGTGAAGAGTTTCTGAGCAGAGCACTGTCATCCATAGTAACACCATTAACAACTCAAAAATATCAACACATATTACATAACAAATTGGATTCCATGCAGTCAAGGGGCGTCATTGATGGAGAAAGTATTGGCACAATCATCATCACGTTTAATGTCTATGCCATTTTTTTGGGGATAAAAAAACCCGCTCGGTCACGGGTTTTACTAGCTTTGCCATCACGTATAAAAACGGCAAAATATCAGATTCACACGAAATATATGCCTTTTTATCTACTTTTGCAATACTTTGCTATGAAAATGCCGCCTTTTGTTTTGAACGTGTTCCCTCCACCAACAATAAAGCTTCACCATCCAGCCGATGAAAAATGTGTTTCATTGCAACCCAGTGACCAGTAAATGTCTTGGACCAGTTTTTGGTTGTTACTCCCACCAGTAACGCCAGTTCCTGGTATTCGTAACCTTCCCCACCAAAAAGCTCAGCTTTTACCGCCTGCGCCGCCAACCAGATCAACGTCTTCAGGCGCACCAGAGTTTTTCCTGCAATTTTTCTGGTACCGGATTGAGCATTAAATTCAGTCCACGCCCACTGCGTTATCGCGATCTGATGCTCCCAGCAAATGCTACCGCTGTAACACCACAGCAGCCAGGCTTTATGATGTTCTTCAAGAGACAGAACAGCCCGCCGCCACGATGATGTCGAAAACTCAACCGGACTGACCAGAGGAATTGACGTCCCCTTCGCCAGCGATTGTTTCCCCGGGATTGGTGGATTATCCCGCGTAATCATTTTTCCGGTCACTTCATCTCGGTACCGGATTTTTTTACGCCTGTAACGCCCTGTATCGAACATGGCATTCTCCTGCCAGGCTTCAAGCTGACCTTTTGTTGCCCCACTCAAATCAGCGGTGGCGATAATGAGCTGCTCACGCACAAACTGTAAATACTGGTTATTCATGCGCACTCCAGTTCTGTGATTTTTATCCCCAACCGACCACCAGGAACGAGCTGACCGCGCACAATATTGATTTCATCAAACTGCTCGTCGTCTATGAGAAGCCCCGCATGCATCAGTGCATCCAGCGGTGCTTTCAGGATATTGTCCAGGTCCCGACGGCGCTTATCCGGCGGCTCTGCAGTAATTTTTATTGCCAGCCTTCCGGACAGGCTTAATTTCAGCCGCTGCTGGCGAACAATAAGCACCACAGCCCGGCGATAACGCTTTCCCTCCTCCGAGATAAAATATGTGCTGCCACGGCGTCGCCAGTAAGTGTTCACCGTCGGCGGGTAAGGTAAAACCAAATCTATGAGCATCAGTCACCTCTTTTACCCAAGCACGCCAGTTGCAAAGGCGTGATCAAGAAAACGAAAAATTAAATCAACCTGAGAACCATGCTTTTCTTCGAACGCCAGCGGATCCGCATGAAGCTCGTTGTGATGCTCCCGACACAGCGGTAGCGTGAAAATATCGTGAGATTTTGTCCCCATTCCGCCCTGACCATGACCAATCAGGTGATGGGGATCGTCGGCTGGCTTACCACAACACGCACACGGCTGTGTCTTCACCCAGCGTGTGTATTTCTCGTTAACCCAGCGGCGACGTTTAGGTCGTTTCATGAAAGATTCCGGAGACTCAGGATCAACGGCAATGCTGACCACCGTCTTTTCCTGTGGTGGGTTCTGTTGCTGGTGGGCGTGAGGCAGCGGCGCAAGATTTTTTGTGCGCTGTTTCAGTATGCTGGTGGCGGTCTGCTCTCCCGGTACGATGTCGCTTTCACGGTACATTGAGCGGATTTTTTCCGCACGCAACCCCAGCGAACGACGTAATACCGCCTCCGGTAGCGCGTCCGCCACCTGATTGCGGACCGCCCACCAGGATAATTCAGCCAGCGATAATTCCCGCTCCTGTGTGCCATTCATTGCGTGACGAATGACGTCAATCATCCATGCTGACAAGTTTTGGTGAGCAAGTTGCTCAAGTGATTCGGAGGTCTGGTCACGCAACTGGTTGTCGCAGTGCCAGCACAACACCATTGCGCCGGTACCATAACGGTGAATGACGGTTTCACTATGGTGATAATCGCCGTGTGGCCACTGGCAGGATTTAACATGGCGCAGTAACCAGTCAGACAATGCACCAGCGCCACCAGCAGCACGAATCACTCGTTCGTCGCTGAAAAATGGCAGTAATGATTTATCCTCCGCCAGCGGCTGGCGAACGGCAGGAACGACCCCGGACGGCAGATTACGCATGCTTTTCGGTTCCGGCTCCACCAGTACCCGGGTATTGTGGAATACCGGCATGGATTCACGGCCCGGCTTAACTATCACCAGCCCGAGTTCCGGTACCAGAACAGGTCGAAGTAATACCCGCACGTTACCTCCAGATGCGTTGCTGGAATGTGCGGGACGGACGCGGTGGGCGTTCGGAGTAAGGAAGCCTGACGGAGATTATCCAGTGACGGTAGTCGAGGCTAAGGGCTTTTTTAACCTCGTATCCGCGCCTGCGGTAACACTGAATTATCCATTCAGCCTGCTCTTCAGTGCATGGTGGATGCTGGAACCAGTCCGATTTGAATGCATGAAAACGCCGTCCGCACCTGCTGGCAAAGACGGCAGAATCATCAGAATTGTGTAATTTGGTATCGTGCGCCATCGGTTGTCTCTGCTGGCGCAGCAGGTGCCAGTTGTTCAGGCTGGCGTATAAAGTATAAATAAACTGGTTCCAGTGTAAAGCCCCTACATTAATGGAATAAAAGTCAAACAACAGATTGCTGGGATAAACACAACGCTTATTATTAAAAGCGATTAGATAAATTAAATTTTAATGTTATGCAATTTTACCAGATCACCATAACATCTCGTTTGAAACCACCGAAACAACAACCATATCAATATTGATTATGTTAAAGTGAGTAAATATGGAAAACAACAAATCTGCACATTACGCTCCTTTTTTATCTGTGATACTTTTTGTTTTATGCTGTGTGTGGGCATTATTTTTATAAAAATATTTACAGATAAAATAAACCCGCCGAAGCGGGTTAAGCGCGGGTGCGTTGAGGATGCCTGACACATCAGAGGCGGCGAGGGATTTCTCCCTCGCCTGGTCTCTTACTCCTCAGGTTCGTAGACTGTGAAGACAGCGACCTCCGTCTGGCCGGTTCGGATTCGTACCTCGCAGAGGTCTTTCCTCGTTACCAGTGCCGTCACTATGACGGTTAAACAGATGACGATCAGGGCGATTAACATCGCCTTTTGCTGCTTCATAGCCTGCTTCTCCTTGCCTTTCGGCACGTAAGAGGCTAACCTACATATGTCTAGCATGAAATTGGCCTCAGATTAATGTTAAGCGTCTTGCAGGACGCGTAATGTTAACTGGGGCTTTTCTCTATCTGCCTTTGGTGTTCATGCCTGAGACAGATAGCCTCAAGCACCCGCAGCCATTGTACTTAACTCCCGTTACCTCGCCAATATAAAATCAATCAGAAAGGCGATCCATAAGGACAATAGCAAGACAATAAATTGCCATTACCCGCAATAGCCAGCGCACATTTGAGGACCAGCACGACAACTTTCTGTATCGGACGTACACCAGTCCTGATAAATACAAGGCGGTCTCATCAGTGATGAAATGCAACTATTGAGTACAGTTTCTCTGATTTTTCTGTAAAACATGGAACACAACAACTAAATATAACTAGCACTTCTTAAGATGTACAAATTCAGAGTTAAGATAACGTAAGCAGTTTTCTCAAAACTAAGTGTAAATTTTTAATGAAGAGCAGTGCTATGCTCCTGATCATATATTCATTGTTTGGAACTGGAGGAATATTTAGGTTGCTGGAGTGGTTGATTGAATTTAAATCAACTAAGACAAAAACCAACAATTAAAGATATGTGGTATATCAGAAAACAACTATCCGTATATTACTACAGAATTAAATACTAGCAACAAAGCTGTCTTTATTGATTTTTTATCTGATATCGAAATAAATAAACATAAAATAACCAACTAATTAAAACAGAGACTCGACAATGAGCCTCTATCTATTGTAACAGCACTTCCAAATTTATTTTAGTAAGATAATAGCATGGGGCATACTAGCCCCATCTTTTAAACCGTTTCATCAAGGAAATACTTAGACGAATCATCCTGTTTCGGTTGATATGTTTTTTTTGCAGAATTAAGAACTCTTCTTAGTTCTTTTCTTAACTCAGGTAAACGCTCCTGAAGAGGGTTAGAACACCATTGTGAAGGCAACCCTCTTATAATAGCTTCGGAACAAAGCGGTGAAATAAGTTTTTCCATTTGATAATAGAAAGTTTTTGCTCGACTTACACGCATTGTGATCCTTTTTATTACATCTCTTTCAGACTCAATTCTAGCACTCAGATCTCTTAATCTACTCCATACCTTAGCATCAGCAATATATGTATCATAAAGCATACACTCTATAAACGTGAAATTACTAATAAGTTCTTTTGCAATATACCCCCCCAGCCGAGAAGGAATGAAACTTGATGAAGCTGTTGGATCTCCGTGATTTACGGTGAACAAAAACCTTTTATTGCATAAATCAACGAGAACTCGATGCGTGAAAGAGTCACCTATACCAATTAACCTTAACTTTTCAGTTATTACCGAACCATCGATTTGTCTGAATCCGGGATCGCTTGCATACGAAACGATAACATTAAGAATGTACAGCCTCAATAATTGCATTTGTGTCACAGCTAAATTCGAATCAAACGGGTTCGCAATAGTCGACGTTGACTCGCTATAAGTCAACTCAGTACCCAGTAATATAGCTCTAAATGCCTCATGACGTGGAAGAAGATATCTTCCTTGTTCTCTGAAAATTTGTACTGCTTTACCTGGACTCGTATACCCTCTTTCTAAGAACTCACGAGTCATACGTAATGCTAATCGAACATCATCCGTAGCAAGAACTTCAATACGTGTTCCAATCTCACTTCCCAGCACAGACCCACTAATAATATCGACTAATTGTGATATATCATCCAATACAACTTTAGCGCCATTTTCTGCAATAAAATTTCCACTTTTATTACTTGTCATATACTTTACTAGTGCAAAGCGTTTTGCAATCACACTACTTATTCTCGGTGGATCTATTTGTATAACTTCAAAATCGAAAGCATCTATAGCAGGTGAGTTTTTATGTTTGATAAATGTAGACTGCCTCAATGAAAGTACTAAATTTAATGAAAGCGCTCTGGAAATTGAAAATGACTCGGTAAATATCCGGGACTGGATATCATCAAACTCGATCTGATCAACGTTATCAATAACAAGAAAAAAAGATGTCTCTTTTGTAACGCGACTTATTATTTTATCAACATAAGGTTTTATCTTTTTATATTGTTCATATAAAAAATCCGAGATTCTGGTATTTTTTTGATCCTCACTCAATAAAAAAAGAGGTCCTGATTTTATCGCCTCAATATCTTCTCGAAATGCATCAAATACAAAATCCTTATTACTCAAAACAGGATGCTTATTGATATATTCCAGAATTGATTTATAAATAAAATCGACTATTGAACTTTCTGATGGATTATCTAGAAAGTCTATATGAACCCAATGCGGCGTCAAGATATCACATTGATTTGAAAAAAACTCTTTTATTCTAACCTTTCTCATGTAATGAAGAAATGTTGTTTTACCTGCACCTACAGTCCCAAGTAACAAGATCGCGAGAGGTTTGTCATTCCTGACTTTTATTTTTTTCTTCCCTTTAACCTGAAACTTATCAACTATTCTTTTTGTATCTTTATCATTAAGCCCTTTTAGTACTTCACCATTCAGCACACTTGAACGCCTACCTATATTCATTCTAATTTTACTATCGAATCTCATAGTTTCTGGTGTTGAAACATAACATTTATCAAAGGAGTCTTCATCCAAGTAAAGTATAGAATCAGAAAAAGCCAACCTTAATTCATCAGCAATCAAATGATATATTGGATTATTTGTCTGTGTTCTGTTTTGTTGCGAATAAAAATTTCTTAATTTTCTAAATTCTATTTGATTTTCGACGCGACCTAAAAGTGCTGTTTCTAGACTTCCTGATATAACATTTTCACGACTAAGTAAATCATAGAATTCTTGATAATTATCATTTAAGCAATCTTCTAACGACCAGAACACAAGCGCTATTGAATCATTAAATTTGACATTGTCATGCCTCTGAGCTGCAAAACATGCCCATACATTTCCATTCGTAGCGACAGCATAATCTATACCAAATTTCCTGGCGTAATCTCTAGCTTGTATTATCGCTTCACCAAGATCACTTTGTAAAAAACTATTACTTAGCTTTATTTTTCTTTTTCCTGGAATTGTACTAAAGCTTGGCCCTGCCTTTTTAGCTTCAACAACAAGAGCAATATTAGCTGTTTTTAGTATATAATCAGCATAAGTTGTCAAACCATCTTCAGTCACATGCTCTTCTGGTTTTATATCACTATCAGTCCACATCAAGACTTCCTTTAATACCCGATCTATCACTTTTAGTCTTGTGGCTGCTTCATTTGCATTTTCTAATTGTAAATGATGATAAGCTGATAATATTTCCGAAATAAATGTTTTCTCCATAGATTATTCTCTCTATAAAAAATAACGAAAATTTTTCTGATTAGTTTTACCGCATTTAGTTACAATAACCTAGCTATGTCAAGTCTGATGTTATCCTAAATTTCATTTTTGTTATATTATCCTCTAATTCTTAAGGCACACGTTTGAAAAGCGTCGACTTTCTCCTGTATGCTCTGAAGGTATCATTTACTCTGATTTTTCACGCAGTGTGCCGGATAGTTTTCTGTCAGGATAGAGCCCTAGATGACACGGATGACCGCTGATGACCTGAATATGATCATGTCGCTAACATTCGCCATGGGTAATATTATTAGCCAATCCCGCCCCATCTGTTCATTCTGCTCCTGAATGCCCCCCCCGAAGTCAGCAGACTATGGCCTCGTTGCTGACATGCTCAGAGCCAACTCCTTACCCCCTTACGTAGAAGCAATCTCAGGCACCATTAGTGATTACGGTAACCGAGCAGTTGTATTACACCGAACCGACTACCGCTATCATCAACACCTATCTTTGGGGCATAAAAGCGTGGCATAAAGGAAGCAACTAGGCAGTGATTATGTAAGTACATCTGTAAAACGGACCATCCATTTTAAATATCCTCTGATCCCCCTCAATATCCACCTCTAGCACAAAGCGGACAACCACGCTAGCTCTCCCCTGTACCATGAAAATTTCAATTCACATATGTATTAATGCTCTTTAGTCTCTTCACTTCAATAAATACTGAGAATCCCCCTGATAAAACGACAATATGCGCTGCATAACTTCGCTTTTACGGCACTCACTACAAATTATATTATGATGCCTGTCGTAGCGACGTATTTCTCCATCAGGTAATGACCAGATAAGGTCCGGATCAACCGCAGATGGTTTCTTCAGCTTTGCCCTTGAGAGCTTTTTACGGGCATTTTGCCAGTCCTTACGCGCCTGTTCAGACGGGAATAACCCGTAACCAGAGTTGTATACATCGCCACTGGCAACCAGCTCTCTGGCCAGAACGCTCATCAGATATCTTGTTGCCCCAGTTTTAGCTTCCAGTTGTTGTAACGTCTCGCGCCCACTCTGGCGTACGAGTTCAACAACCTGCCCTTTAATTTTTTCCCGCTCTTCTTGTGTAAAAACTTTTGCCACAAGCCCTCCTGAAAATTACCTCATGACCAGAAATTAACACTTACCCCCTGAAGCCCGGCGGAATTTCGTTATCCGGTTCAGAAATATGATTCACACAACGCTGGTTGTTCGTGCCGCTTACCGGGAGCAACCAGGGGTTCTCAAAATTCCTGTCCGGTCCAAAAAACGTCGTCGCTCGCTGAACAAATTCCGTTCCCGTTTTCCCGGTAGCCGCCAGGTATCTTGCGTAACGCCTCACGCCATCCAGCATGGCCTCTGGTGGCACCCCCTCGCGTAATCTGGCCTTCCAGGCACTGAAAGCGGATTTCTTCGGGTTTGCTCCGGCACGCAACGGGTACTCCCGCCAGACCTGTTCGAACACATCCGGATAATCCACTCGTCCCACAGACTGCCCGGTGTTTTCCGGGACTACCCGATCGGCTTCCCGCTGAATGGCGGAATCGGCTTCAGGCTGCTGCAGTTGGTGTGATTGCTCCGGCCTTGCGATCATCACCTGCTGCACAGCGCCCGAATCGGCTTTCAGCGCATACGCTGAATCGGCTTCCGGTGTCGTGCCTGCTGGCTGACCAGGATTGACGGTCTGAACATCCCCTGCCTGGTTCGTGGCGTTTTTTACGCCATGGACCATAGTGTTTTGATCTTCTTGATCTGTATCTTTATCTGTATCTTTATCTGTCGTGACTCGTCGTGACATGTGCGTGACATTTCGTGACGCGCCGTGACAATCGCCATTTTGTTCCCGCTTTCTTTCCCTCTCTCGCTGCGCCCTCTTGCGCTCTGCAGGAGATTTTGCGGTTTGCGAAATATTGCCGTTGTCCTCTTTAAGCACCTGGCGTTTTTCCCATCCAGTGATTAAATCACCATCAAGTACCCGCCCCTGCATCGTCTGCAAAATTGAATCAATTACCTCTTCTGTCACGTCGAGCGCACTTGCCAAATCTTCTGTCGTGACATCAATGTGACCTCGCGTGACATTTCGTGACGCGCTCACCAGGAGGTGGATATACACTGCCATCACTGTTGCAATTGGCTGCCCTGACACCCTGGCAATTGTTCGCCACTTAGGGTCATTTGGCATGTCATGCCATAATCTGAGCCAGGCGTTAGCCATACTCACCTCTTCTGATACCGAATCGTTTTACTCACGAGTTGCCGGAAGCGATTCGATATGGCTATTGTCAGTCAATGTACTGCCACAGCATTTCCTGCCGGGCCACCACGGTTCATCTGATTGAAACCGGCGATTGCCACTGCGACAAAATCATCAGCGTCTCTCACCAGTCGCGCCCGCGTCTCCACCAGCTCCCGAAAATAAGCTGAACTGTGGCTGCGCATTCTGGCCACCAGCAAAGGTGGCATTGCCTTTTCGATCGCTGGTAACAACGCCTGAATTTTTTCAACTGCATCAGGGGTGTCTTTCTCTACCCAGCGGAAAATTTTCTGGGTATTGCGAGCCAGGGCTTCCGGATGGCTGTCGTCGTACAGTTCCGGGAACGTCATTCCCAGTTCGAAATACGCTTTGGTAATTTTCGCAGCCGGTACTTTTTCGCCGTCCGGATGCGCCCAGGCATTCATCGCCATGCGGATGTGTTCATGCTTGATTTTCATGAATCCCCCCTTGGTTAGAAGGCGGATTATGATCAGAACCGGGAATGACAACCGTCGGTATGTGTAACTCATATTTGAGCGCCCCGGCAGTGACTGCCTGAATTAGCAACGCCCATTTCCACGGAACCTCTTCCCCCCACATGCTGACTGTGGTTTTTGACGTTCCTAGAGCTGCGGCTGTTTTAACAACTCCGCCAAAATAGCCTAATACTTCTGATTTTTTCATGAGTCGCTCCATAAAACTGAACGCCAAAAGTTTAATAATCAAAACCAAAGAAAGTCAAGAAACAAAACCATCTGTGTTTTAAAATCAAAACATGAGCAAGCAAACAATATCTGAACGCATAACCCAACGTATGCATGCGCTAAACCTGAAAGGCAAAGACCTTGTCAATGCCACTGGCGCATCAAAAGGCTCCGTAAGTCAATGGATGAACGGTGGAGGAGCGCCGTCCTCGCGTTACATAAGTTCACTGGCAAAGATATTGAAAGTAAACGAAAATTGGCTTCTTAATGGAGGAGAGTTAAATACAGGTGATTCGCTTGATCTATCTTTACCGCCGATAAAAACGGTTCCGCTACTATCACTTCAGCAGGCAGCAAGCTGGAGTGATTATATGAAAAATTCCTCAATAACCTCTTGTGTGCAGCTTGTCGGAGAAATCCCGGCCAATACCTTTGCAGTTGTTCTAGAGAGTGACAGTATGTCAACATCTGGTGGGGGAGTTTCCATCCCAAATGGTTCAACAGTTTTTGTTGATCCCGATCGAACCGTACAACCAGGAAATATTGTCCTTGCCTTACCCAAAGGGACCACAACACCTGTCATTCGTAAACTGGAGATAGAAGGGCCGGATATTCTTTTAGTCCCCACGAATCCTCGCTACCCTTCAATTATGCTGGAAGATCTATCTTGCATATTGGGCGTATGCTTTAAAATTCAACAAGATATTTAACCAACCTCATCTATTTGATTAACTGTATGCCATCGTGGTGATGGCTTAACAGCTGCCTGCCTAAAATGTTTTGATAAAAAAACATTGACCTGAAAAGTTCATTTTTCTAAACTTCATTCATTCCCTCACCCCACCCCACAGAACGCCGGGCAATACTTCGAGTTACCAGGCAGTGGTCAGGGGTTAAGTAGCCAGCCCGAGGCGTAAGAACATGACGGCAGGGTTCAACTTTAACTATGCAGCAGGTTTTTGTTCCGCTCCCCCGGCGTTAAGGGGAAATGAGGTCAACATGGATACTATCGATCTTGGCAACAGTGAATCTCTGGTATGCGGCGTGTTTCCCAACCAGGACGGTACGTTCACCGCGATAACGTATACCAAAAGCAAAACGTTTAAAACCGAAACTGGCGCGCATCGCTGGTTAGCCAGAAACACTGACTGATGAGGTTGACTATGGAATTTAAAGAGTTACCAAAAGAAATCCAAGAAATTGCAGCACATACACTTCGTCAACGTCTGAACGAAGTTGCATTAGAAGCTGAAACGAAAAAAGACATTGATAATATGGCTCGTAATGTGCGCGATGCGTTTACCGGACTGTATTCTGTTTCTGTTGAGGACAATAACATTCCTGACGAACAGCAAGAGAGTACAGACCCCCACAAATTCTGGAAATCTGTAGAGGTCATTGCAAAAGCCAAACTACTGGAACTTAACAACTTATATCATCGTGAGAATGATGGTCGTCAATCTTTGCATCATCAGGGAGTCGCCACCCTGATAGCTCTAACGAAAGAGCAAGGCGAATATCATCCAGTGGCATTAAACGACACTGTGAAATAGTCCATCCATGTTTACGGGATAGATAAAGATATATCGCTTCGAAACCATCGACATGGTTTGGATAGCCTTCCTCAGCAGCAAGGTTATCCCCAAAACATTCAAGAATATAATTTAAACGCGCTGTTTCATAATGAATCTTCCAGCGAGTCTGATTTAGTTTGCTGACCATTTTAATTTTATCCTCCATTGAGGTTACTGGTTGAGAATGGAGACCACACGTGACAGCGCGTGGTCGTGCGCCGGACACGGATAAGAATCCGGCACAAACAGTTTACTGAAAGGATATATCCCTGAAAAGTCAGGGCATAACGCGAAAGCGCACGGCGAAGTCATTCCTCCCTTTGTTGTGTACCACTGACATCTTCGTCTGTGCGCTTCCGGTTGTGGCAATCCGCGAAATGGCGCGGCGGTAAGTATGGCGGGGTTATTCCTTCCCCGTTGAGGACACCGGGTTGTCAGGTTGACCATACGCTTAAGTGACAACCCCGCTGCAACAACCCATGTTGATTACCTTTTGGCGGGTATCCGTTTTTTGTTTTCCCTTGTGATACCCGCCCTTTTTAAAGTGAATTTTGTGATGCGGTGAATGCGGCTCAGCGCACGCGGAACAGTTAAAAAGGCCAGTTGACTTCCGTATTGGTTCTTATGGGTGGGTTCTCTGTATCCGGCGTTAATTATTAACTGGTTAACGTCACCTGGAGGCACCAGGCACCGCATCACAAAATTCATTGTTGAGGATGCGATAATGGAAACGTTATTACCAAACGTTAATACGTCTGAAGGTTGTTTTGAAATTGGTGTCAGAATCAGTAACCCTGTATTTACTGAAGATGCCATTAATAAGAGAAAACACGAACGGGAGCTATTAAATCAAATATGCATTGTATCAATGCTGGCCCGTTTACGTCTGATGCAAAAAGGATACTGGCAATGAATACAGCATTTGCACTCGTTCTGACGGTTTTTCTTAATACGGGCGAGCCAGTTGATCTTGTTATTGGTATACATGACTCAATGAAAGAATGCATGGCTGCCGCAGCGGAACAGAAAATTCCCGGCAACTGTTATCCGGTTGAGAAAGTTATTCGCATGGACAATAACGAAATCCCGGCAGGACTTAAAACAGCACCGTAATTAATATCCGGTTTCATTTTTATATGCCAGCAATGGCAGGGATTTGTTCACCCTTAAATCTGTAATGAGGTTAAAACAAAATGAGTAAAGTCTTTATTTGCGCCGCCATTCCGGACGAACAGGCAATAAAGGAAGAAGGTGCAGTCGCTGTAGCCACTGCCATTGAAGCCGGCGACGAACGCCGCGCCCGAGCCAAATTTACCTGGCAATTCCTGGAGCAATATCCGGCTGCTCAGGACTGCGCTTATAAATTTCTTGTTTGCGAGGATAAACCCGGCATGCCCCGCCCTGCCATCGACTCCTGGGATACCGAATATATGCAGGAAAACTGCTGGGATGAGGAATCCGCTTCCTTTATTCCGGTCGAACCAGAATCCGATCCGATGAACGTCAATTTTGACAAGCTGTCCCCTGAAGTACAGAACGCGGTCCTGGTTAAGTTCGACACATGTGAAAACATCACCGTTGATATGGTTATTAGCGCACA